>Ga0209278_1000332_pt1 | contig 41680 bp, 41 predicted proteins | sample JI81BgreenDNA_FD_187504 | JGI IMG/M metagenome (GOLD analysis project Ga0209278, IMG submission 187504) | Wastewater effluent complex algal communities from Wisconsin, to seasonally profile nutrient transformation and Carbon sequestration -... | ecosystem: Engineered > WWTP > Effluent > Algae...
GTTGCGGCTTCGCCCGCACCATAGATCACGGCCGGGACACGGCCTTCGCGGCGGATCGCGCGGGAGGCTCCCTTGCCTGCCTTGGCGCGAAGTTCAGCCACGAGCTTGAAGGTTTCGCTCATTGCTTGCTCCTGATGGATATGTTTTCGCCTGTGCCCGCCGCCTCCAGGGATGCGAAAATGGCAGGACACCAACGAAGCGGCGCGGATAGGGTAAGCCGCCGGAAAAAGCAAGCGCCCGCTCTGCGATGGGCCGTTTGCGACTTTGGCGCCCGTCTCAGGGCGCGGGCTGATCGGTGTAGCTGTCGATTTTCAGCTGCCCACCCTCTTCCACCAGCACGAACAGTTCCGACACCGGGCCATTCTCATAGCGGGCCGACCAGGCGACAGTGGTGCGGCCATCCTCAAGCGTGATGCCTTCCAGCTCGCCGCCTCTATAGCGGCCATGGCGTTCTATGATGGCGCGAAAGGCCCGCGCGGTGGCGCCGCCGGGGCGCAGATTGCGAGTGGACTGGCTGAGCAGGCCATCGATCGCCGCCCAATCGCCAGCGCCCAGCGCCGTGTGGAAGCGATCAATCACTGCCCGGCTGGCCACCGCGTCCGGGCCGGAACAGGCCGTCAGCAGCGCGGCCACGGCAACAGGGGCCAATAGACGCTTCATTGTACCCGCCTTACCCGCAGCCCACGCGCCTTCAGCATGGCGATCAGGCTGTGCGGCCCGGCCATATGGGCAGCGCCCACCGCCATGAAATGCCGGCCCGGCCGTTTCAACGCCGTCTGCACCCAATCGGCCCACGCGGCATTGCGATCCCGGAACAGGCGCTTTTCAAGTTCCGGGGAAAGGCTGGCATCGTCAAAATCCTTCAGGATGCGCTCAACATCGCCGGCAGCCCAGGCGGCAACCAGATCCTGCATCTGTTCCGCCGTCTTGCCGGCATCGGCGATCGCCGACGCCAGCAGCAGCCGCTGATCAGCTTCCGGCAGCCCGTCGAACAGCGCCAGTTGCCCGCGCGCGGTTTCCAGCCCCACCAGCGGCTTGCCGGCCGCCCGGGCGCGGGCGATCAGTGCCACATCAACCCCGGCCGCCGGATCGAGCCCGGCGCGCGCCACCTCGATCTGCACCAGGGTGAGCGCCGCCAGCCAGCTTTCCATGCCATCCAGCGCGCCCGGCGGCAGGCCCGTCGCCTTCAGCAGCGCATCGGCCTTGGGCTTCAGATCATCAGGCAGCCGGCTGGCCAGCTGCACCGGTACCGGCAGCCGGCCCAGTTCCATCACCACGGCGCGCATCGCGGCCGGATCGGGCGGCCCGGCGATTTCCACGACCAATGAGCCGGCGCGATTGAAGGCCCCCGCCGCCTGTGGGGTGAGCCAATCCGTGCCCTTCGGCAGGGCATGAATGGTGCCGTAAAGTGTGATCTGGCGCTTGCCCTGCCCCACCTGCCACATCGCCGGCACGGCCCAGGCCGGAACCGCCAACATCAGGCACAGGATCAGGAACAGGCGGCACACAATCATGCAACGTCGATAGCAGGCCGACAGGCCACGAAAAAGGGCCGCCCCTTTCGGGACGGCCCTTTTCTTGTGCCGAAGCAGATCAGGCGGCCACGACGCGGCGGCGGCGCATGACCGCACCGGTGAGACCGAAGCCGGCGATCAGCATCGCCCAGTTGGCCGGTTCCGGCACGCCCGGCGCCAGTCGGCCCAGTTCATAGCTGAAGAACACGCGACTGATCGAACCGCCTTCTTCGGTCCATACGTCGCGCGGGGCGGTGTTGGACAGGGCAAACTGCATGCCAAGCCGTTGCAGCGTGATGGCATTGCCGCCCAGATTGGCGACATAGCCGGACGGCGCGTAGCTGTTGATGTTGTTGCGCACACCGAGGATGCCGACCACGTCACCCGCAAAGAATTGCAGGCTGAGCGGGATTTCCGACAGGCTGGCGTCGTCCTGGGTCAGGTGCATGACCGTGAAATCGTTGGTGGTGCCCGAAAACAGCGGCGGCGGGTTGTTCAGGCGCAGCACGGCGACGCTTTGCGACCCCGTGCTGGCGTCGGTTGGCACCAGCACGCCGCGCATCACGAAATCCACCGGCGCAGTAAACCAGTAGCCGCGGGCGTTGGTGCTGAACGTGGCCGACTGGCCCGGCAGATCGATCGTCGCCACCATGGACGAAGCCGGAACGGCCAGAGCCAGCGCAGCGCTGGCCAACATCATCTTGAACATGAATTCCCCAACAAGAAACACAGGGCTAACAGCCTGCCGCCCCTCGCCATGCAATTAGCGTGCCATGTCGCTGGAGAAATCAAGTCATTAAGAACGAACAACGAAAACCCACCTTCGGGGCATTGAATGCCGGAAACTGTCAAGTTTTCCGACACTTGGCCCCTGCCGGGTGATCAGCCGGCTTTGGCCCAATATTCGTCTTTCAGCAGGCGCTTGTAGAGCTTGCCGGTATCATGGCGGGGCAGTTCGGCGCGGAAATCGATGCGCTTGGGGCATTTCACGTGGCTGAGGCGACTGCGCACATAGTCGAGCAGCGCGGCTTCCAGATCGGGGCCGGCCTTGCTCATGTCACGCGGCTGCACGACGGCGTGGACGGCTTCGCCCATCACTTCGTCCGGAATGCCGAACACCGCGACATCGGCCACTTCGGGATGCGAGATCAGCGTGTTTTCCGCCTCTTGGGGATAGACGTTCACGCCGCCGGAAATGATCATGAAGGCGGCACGATCAGTGAGGAACAGATAGCCTTCCTCGTCCACCCGGCCGATGTCGCCAAAGGTGGCGCCATGTTCACCCATTACGCTGGCGGTTTTTTCCGGATCATTGTGGTAGCTGAAACTGCCGCCACCATGAAAGAAGATGCGGCCCACTTCATTGGGGCCAAGCCGGTTGCCGTCGTCATCGAGCACACGAATTTCGCCCAGGATGGATTTGCCCACGCTGCCCGGCCGCGCCAGCCATTCCTGCGGGGAAATGGCAGTGAAGCCGGCGCCTTCGGTGGCGCTGTAATATTCGTAGATCACTGGGCCCCACCAGCTGATCATCGCGTGCTTCACGTCCACCGGGCACGGCGCGGCGGCGTGGATGGCGACCTTCAGGCTGGAAAGGTCGTAGCGGGCGCGCACATCGTCGGGCAGTTTCAGCATGCGCACAAACATGGTCGGCACCAGCTGGCTGTGGGTGATGTGGTATTTCTCGACCAGCGCCAGATAGGCTTCGGGATCGAACTTCTCCATCACCACCACGGTGCCGCCAAATTTGTGCACGCTCATGCAATAGCGCAGCGGCGCGGCGTGATAGAGCGGCGCCGGCGACAGATATTTCATGCCCGGCGCGAATTGGTACAGCGCCGCCACCATGCCGGACAGCGCATCGACCTGATCGATCGGGCCTTCCGGCAAGGGCCCGCGCACGCCCTTGGGCCGGCCGGTGGTGCCGCTGGAATAGAGCATGTCGCGCCCGGTGCTTTCATCCGCGATACGGGTGGTGGGCATGTTCATGATCGCTTCGTGCAGGCGGGTGCAGCCGGGGGCGCCGGCGCCCGTGCAGAACCGGGCTGCCGGCAACAGGGCGGGCGTGGCGGCCACGGCAACTTCGGCCAGCGCTGGGGAACAGAAGATCGCCTTGGCACCCGAATCCTGGGCGATATAGCCGGCTTCATCGGCGGTCAGCTTGGTCGACATGGCGACATAAACCAGGCCCGCGCGCTGCGCTGCCCAGCAGATCGGCAGGAAATCAATCTCGTTGTGCATCAGGATGGCGATGGTGTCGCCGCGCACCAGGCCAAGGCCGCGCAGCAGGTGAGCGATGCGGTTGGATTCGGCTTCCAGCTGGGCATAGGTCAGCGTGTCACCACTGCCGGCCATGATGATGGCGGGCGTATCGGGCTGGCTGGCGGCGTGATGGAACGGATGCATGGTCTATCCTTTTGGCGAAGGGCGGCGATCCCACCAGATGGCAACGGCCATCGCAGCGGCAAACAGGCTGGCCAGGCCAGTGATGTTGATGCTCAGCTGGGCAAAGCCCAGCTTACCGGCATCAATGAAGTAATAGGGATAGCTACCGGTCTGCGCGCCCACCAGCAGCGCAAACAGGCAATAGGCCAACGGCAGCGGCAGCACTGCCCACACATGCTGCCAGCCAAGCCGGGCAGCCGGCCGCAGCAACAGCCACCACAGTGGCCAGGCCACGGGCGCAAAGACATGGAAAATGAAATCGATGGCCTGGCGAAGCAGGGTTGGCGGGTGGTTCAGCCCGGCGAGCAGCGTGTTGTAGACAATGCCCACCACGGCAATCCACGCCGCGCTGGCAGCCAGCAGCGCCGGATGCGCCGGGCCGCGCGCCCGGCCAACCAGCGCGACATGGCCGGCAATCAGCGCCACCGCCGTGTTGGACCAGATGGTGAACCAGCCATAGAGCCGCTGCACCTCGTCCAGCGGATCGCGGCCGCGTTCCACCACGTTCAGCGCGAATTGGGTAAAGAGCGCCGTGCCGCACAGCACGGCAATGGCTGCCGCGGCGGCGCGTGATCTGCCTGTCAGCCACTCCTGCTTCATCACCCCAAGTGCTAGCGCACGCAGCGGTTGCCGCAAAGCCTGTCGCCATTGGGGGGTGGCGCTGATAGGTTTGCCGGCGGGAGATTGTCGTCATGCCGATCCACACGCGCACGTGCCACATCTGCGAAGCCAATTGCGGATTGCTGATTGAAACCGACGGCCGCCAGATGGTGAGCATCCGCGGCGATGGGGATGATCCGATCAGCCGTGGCCATATCTGCCCCAAGGGCAATGCCATCGCCGATCTGGAAGCCGATCCTGATCGGCTGACCAGCCCGATGAAGCGGGTGGGTGAGGATTGGGTCGCGCTGGACTGGGAGACGGCGCTGGCCGAGATCGGCGCGAAATTTGCCGCCATCAAGGCGGCGGGTGGCGCGGCAGGACTCTATGTCGGCAACCCAACCGCGCATGATTTTGCGCTGGGCATGCAGACCGGCGCGTTGAAGAAGGCGCTGGGGGTGCGCGGGGTTTATTCGGCCTCCACCGTCGATCAGATGCCGCATCAGCTGGCGCAATATTACCTCTATGGCCACAATGCGTTGTTTCCGATCCCGGATATCGAGCGCACGCAGCACCTGGTGATCCTGGGCGGCAATCCGCTGGCATCCAATGGCAGCGTGTGGACCGTGCCCGACGTGAAGCGCCGCATCGGCGAAATGCAGGCACGCGGCGGCAAGCTCACCGTGATCGATCCGCGCCGCAGCGAGACGGCCGGCATTGCAGACGCGCATCATTTCATCCGCCCCGGCAGTGATCCGGCCTTGCTGGCGGCGCTGCTGCTGGCGCTGCATGCAGCGGGGCTGGTGAACCCCGGCCGATTGGCGCCCATGCTGGACGGCTGGGACGAAGCCTGGGCGGCGCTGCGCCAGTTCACGATCACTGATCTCGCCCACGCCTGCGGTTGGGAGGTTGCCGCCATCCACACGCTTGCCGCCGAACTGGGCAATGGCCGGCCGACTGCCGTTTATGGCCGCATTGGCGTGAGCACAGCGCCGTTCGGTACGCTGGCTCATTGGCTGATCAACCTGATCAACATCGCCACCGGCAACCTGGACCGCGAAGGCGGCGTGATGTTCTCGTCGCCGGCGGTGGATGTTGCCGGCAGTTCCGGCCCCGGCAGCCGCGGGCGCTTCTTCAGCCGGGTCAGCGGTCACCCGGAAGTGATGGGCGAATTCCCGGCGGTGAGCTTGGCAGAAGAAATCGCGACTCCCGGTGAGGGCCAGATCAAGGCGCTGGTGGTGATTGCCGGCAACCCGGTGCTGTCCGTTCCCGATGGCGGCGCACTGGATGCGGCGCTTGATGGTCTCAAACTGATGGTGTCGGTCGATCCGATGATCACCGCGACATCGCGGAAGGCGCATTATATCCTGCCGCCCTGCGCAGCCCTGGCCAAGGATCATTATCCGCTGCTGCTGGCGCCCATCGCCTTTCGCAACTTCGCCAAATTCTCGCCCGGCTTGTGGGAGCCGCTGCCGGGGCAGAAGCGCGATTGGGAAGTTGTGGCCGCGCTTGCCCGTGCGCTGGGCGCCGCGCAGGGCATCAGCCTGCCGCCGCCGGTGCAGCCGCGCGAACAGCTCGACCGCATGTTGCAAAAAGGCGGGCTGAGCCTGACCGACGTCATGGCGCATCCGCACGGGCTTGATCTGGGCCCGCATGTGCCACGTCTGCCGGAGCGGCTGTTCACGCCCGGCAAGACTATCCGCTGCGCACCCGAACCGGTGATCGACGATTTCACCCGACGCTTTGCCGCGTGGCTAAAGGCACAACCCGAGCCCGGCCTGGTATTGATCGGCCGCCGCCATATCCGCAGCAACAACAGCTGGCTTGGCAACGCCCCGCGCCTGGCCAAGGGTCCGGACAAGTGCATCGTGCTGATCAATTCCCAGGATGCCGCTGAACACGGCATTGGCGATGGTGATCTGGTGCGGATCAGCAGCGCCGCCGGTACGGTGGAAGCGCCGGCCCGTGTGAGCGACGAGATTATGGCCGGCGTCGTCTCCCTGCCCCACGGCTTTGGCCACCAGCGGCCCGGTGTGCGCCTGTCGGTCGCCGGGGCGCGGCCGGGCGTGAGCCACAATGATCTGACCCTGCGGTCGCGGTTGGACGTGCTATCGGGAACGGCGGCGCTGGTGGGCACACCGGTCAGGATCAGCCCTGCCTTCGCGGTTGCGGCAGACGCCGCGAGCGGCTAAAGCGGCGCTCTATGTTCAAACTCCCCGATCACAAAGACCGCGCCAAGACCGCCGCCGAAGCCAAGCTGGCCAAGCTGGAAAAATTCAAGGCCGCTGCACCCAGCGAAGAAGCCATTGCCGCGGCCCGCGCGCGGGCTGAAAAGCGCGCCCAGAAGGAAGCCGAAGCCAAGGTCGCCCGCGCCGAGCGCGCCCGCCAGATGGCCGAGGAAAAGAAGGTCAAGGAAGCCCAGCGCGAAAAGCAGGCTGAACAGCAGCGCCTGGAAGCCATTTCCCGCGAAGCCGCCCAGAAGGCCGCCCGCGACGCCCGCTACGCCGCGCGCAAGCAGCGCATCAAATAAAGCCTTTCGCCCGACGGGGTTGAAGACGGCGCCGGTGTTTCCGGCGCCGTTTTTCGTTTCGGGCGGAGCAGCTGCATCGGGTGACGCCGGGGTGACGCCCGGCGGGGCAGCAATCAACCATCCAAAGAAAAAGGGCGGCCCTCCTTGCCGGATGACCGCCCCTTCTTGTGCTTCAGCCCAGCAATCAGGCCTTCTTCACGTCGGCCCACACCTTGCGGTACGACAGATAGCCCAGCCCCGTCATGATGATCAGGAACAGGATCACCGCCATGCCGGTTTCCTTGCGGTTTTCCAGCTTGGGTTCCGCCGTCCAGGTCAGGAAGGCAGTAACGTCCTTGGCGTATTGATCGGTGGTCGCGGGCGAACCATCGGAATAGGTCACCTGGCCATCAGCCGCGAGCGGCGGCGGCATGGCGATATTGATGCTGTGGAAATAGGGGTTGTAGTAGAGAGAGTCCGGCTTGGTCCAGCCCTTCGGCACGTCATCGGAATAACCGGTGAGTAGCGAATAGACATAGTTGGTGCCATCCGGGCGGGCCTTGGTCATCAGCGACAGGTCGGGCGGGTTGGCGCCGTTCTGAGCCGCACGGGCGGCCGCTTCGTTGGCATAGACCAGTGGGAACTTGTCGGCGCCGGTTGCCTTGCGGGTTGTCGGCTCGCCGTTCGCGTCGATCGCGGCCACTTCATATTCGGCAGCGATCGTCTTAATCTGGGCTTCGGTGTAACCCAGGTCAGCCAGATCGCGGAAGGCGACGCGGTTGATCGAATGGCAGGCCGAGCAGACTTCCTTGTACACTTGGAAGCCGCGCTGCAGCTGGGCACGATCAAACGTGCCGAACACGCCCAGATTGCCCGGGCCGTTGTGGGCCCATTCCATGTGCTTGGGATGCTTGTGGAGTTCCTTGGTCATGTCGGGCGAGGCCGCCTCGCGGGGGGCGATGGCCCCCCACAGGACGTTCACGACGAACAACAGACCAACGGCAAGAGCGCCGAGACGGATCATGTATATGGCTCCTTATTCGGCCGGCTGCGCGAGCGGCGCAGCGCCACCCTTACCGTACTTGGCCAGCACGGCTTCCGAAATGGAACCCGGCAGCGGCTTGGTCTTCTCCAGCTTGGAGACGATCGGCAGGATGATCAGGAAATGGGCGAAATAGTAGGCGGTGAGGACTTGGCTGAGGCGCACCCAGGGCTCTTCAGCCGGCTTGCCACCGCACACGCCAAGCACCACGGCCACCACCACGAACACCCAGAACAGCAGGCGGCTGAGCGGACGATAGTTGTTCGAACGCACCGGCGAGGTATCCAGCCACGGCAGCAGGAACAGGAGCAGGATCGACGCGAACATCGCCAGCACGCCCCACAGCTTGGCCGGCACGCCAAGGAAGTCGGTCGTGAAGGCGCGCAGGATTGCGTAGAAGGGCCAGAAATACCATTCCGGCACAATGTGCGCAGGCGTCGAAAGCGGGTTGGCCGGGATGTAATTGTCCGGTTCGCCCAGGCTGTTCGGCATGAAGAACACGAAGGCCGCGAACAGGATCAGGTAGATCCCGAGACCGACGAAATCCTTGGCCGTGTAATAGGGATGGAACGGCACGGTATCGGCTTCCGACTTCACGTCCACACCGGTCGGGTTGTTCGAACCCGGAATGTGCAGCGCCCAGACGTGCAGGATGATTACCCCGAACGTCACGAACGGCAGCAGATAGTGCAGCGAGAAGAAGCGGTTGAGCGTCGCGTTGTCCGGCGAGAAGCCGCCGAGCAGCAGCGTCTGGATATAGGTGCCGACAACCGGGAAGGCCGAGAACAGACCGGTGATGACCTGCGCGCCCCAGAAGCTCATCTGGCCCCAGACCAGCACATAGCCCATGAAGGCAGTGGCCATCATCAGCAGGAAGATGACGAGGCCGAGCATCCACAGCACTTCGCGCGGCGGCTTGTACGATCCGTAATAGAGGCCGCGGAAGATGTGGATATAGACCACACCGAAGAAGAAGCTGGCACCGACAGCGTGCATGTAGCGGATCATCCAGCCGCCGTTCACATCACGCATGATGTGTTCAACGCTATCGAAGGCGACGCGGGTATCGGCCGCGAAGTGCATGGCGAGCACCACGCCGGTGATGATCTGAATCACCAGCGCAACACCGGCGAGCACGCCGAAATTGTAGAAGGCGTTCAGGTTCTTGGGCGTCGGATAGCCCGGACCCAAAGCGCCATGAACGAAACGGGCGAGAGGCAGGCGCTCGTCCATCCATTTGCCGACTTCGCTGGTCGGCTGATAATGTTTTGCCCAGGGAAAGCTCATGGTCTTGCTCCTCAGCCGATGGTCACGGACGTGGGCGACTTGAACGCATAGGGCGGCACTTCCAGGTTCTTGGGAGCCGGGCCCTTGCGGATGCGCGCGGCCGCATCATAGTGCGAACCGTGGCAGGGGCAGAAATAGCCGCCGAAATCGCCCTTGGCTTCACCTTCGGCTGCGCCCAGCGGCACGCAGCCGAGGTGGGTGCAGACGCCCAGCGTGATCAGCCATTGCTCGCTGCCCGGCTTGGTGCGGTCTTCCAGCTTCTGCGGGTCACGCAGGGTGGAAACGTCCACCTTCTTGGCATCGGCAATCTCTTCCGGCGTCAGGTGCCGTGCAAAGATCGGTTTGCCGCGCCAGCTGGCCTTGATGGCCTGGCCGGGTTGCACCGCCGCCAGATCGAGATCGATGGACGCCAGCGCCAGCACGTCGGCCGACGGGTTCATCTGGTTGACGAGGCTCCACGCCACCGGCACGACACCGGCGCCAGCGAAGGCCGCCGTTGCCACATAAAGAAAGTCGCGGCGACGCTCGCCACCGGGACCCAGGTCTTCGGCAGTCGCCTGCCGCATTTCGCTCGCCATCTTTGCCCTTCCGGAAATTGATGCACGGCCGACAAGCCCACGGCCTGCCCGCATGGTGGGTTCGGATAGACAAGCCAATGCCGCAACGCAACGGACAAATGGCCCCGCCCCCTCGGACATTTTGGCGCGGACATGACAGTCTCGTAACATCTTCGCGCCAGCCGCCGCTGTCGTGGGGGGTTTCCCGGCGCTCCAAGCCTGTCTAAAGCTTGGCCATGATCGAGCTTGATGACCAGCAGAAGGCCGCCCAGGCCTGGTTCCGTTCCCTTCGCGACAGCATCTGGGCGATGCTGGAACAACTGGAAGATGAATCCACCCTGCCCGGTGATGCCGGCCGCTTTGAAAAGCGGGTGTGGAACCGCACCGACCATTCGGGTGGCGACGGCGGCGGCGGCGAAATGGGCATCATGAAGGGCCGATTGTTCGAAAAGGCCGGGGTCAACATCTCCACCGTCTATGGCGAGTTCAACCCGGAGTTTGCCAAGCAGATCAACGGCGCTGCCGAGGATCCGCGTTTCTTTGCCACCGGTATCAGCCTGGTGATCCACCCGTCCAATCCGCTGGTGCCCGCCGTGCACATGAACACGCGCATGCTGGTGACGACGAAGCGCTGGTTTGGCGGCGGAGTCGATCTGAACCCGGCCCTGCCCGATGAAGCCGAAACAGCCGCCTTCCATGCTGCCGTGAAAGCGACCTGCGATCGCCATAGCCCAGACTATTATCCAGCGCATTCGAAGTGGGCGGAGGAGTATTTCTGGGTGCCCCACCGCAACCGCCATCGCGGCGTGGGCGGCATCTTCTATGATCACCTGAACAGCGGCGACTGGGCGGCAGATTTTGCCTACACGCAGGACGTGGGCCGCTGCTTCCTCGAAACCTACCCGAAACTGGTGCGCGCCAAGATGCACCAGGATTTCAGCGAAGCGCAGCGCATCGAGCAGCTGAAGTATCGCGGCCTCTATGCCGAGTTCAACCTCGTCTATGACCGTGGCACCACCTTCGGCCTGAAGACCGGCGGCAACACCGATGCCATCCTGATGAGCCTGCCGCCGCTCGCGATCTGGGAATGAGCGAGCGCGCCCCAAAGACTCCCTTGACCGGCGGCAGCATGGTGGCATCGCGGGTGATCGCGGTGCCAGCCGGTCAGATTGCCACCATCGTCACGTGCCTCGAAATGACCGCGCCGCCGGCGCCCTCCGTGCCAGTCAAATCGGCGCTCAAGCTGGAACGCTGGACCGCGCCCTTCGATCTGGCCCGCTATCGCGCCCTGTTCCGTGCCATTGGCCAGCCCTGGCTGTGGCGCGGGCGGCTGGTGCTGGATGATGAAGCGCTGGCCGCCACGCTGAGCGCGCCCGGTCTTGAGGTGCATGTGGCCAAACGGCGGGATGGCACCCCGCAGGGATTGCTGGAGTTGGATTTTTCCGGGGAAGGCCAGTGTGAGCTGGCCTATTTCGGGCTGGTGCCGGAATTGACCGGGCGCGGCCACGGCGCTTGGCTGATGGGCCATGCGCTGAAACGGGCCTGGAAGGACGGAACCAGCCGCGTCTGGGTACACACCTGCGATCTCGATCACCCCGGCGCACTGGGGTTCTACCAGCGTCATGGCTTCCGCCCTTATGAGCGGCTGGTGGAGATTTATGAGGATCCGCGTTCCAGCGGCATCTATCCTCCCGATACTGCGCCGGCGGTGCCCCTGCTGTAGGCGCACACGAGGCACGTGCGCTATCGGGGCGTTGCGACCAATTGACGATAGGCCGCCGCGCTGGCACCGCCAACGCCGATGGTAACCAGGCAATTGCCGATAGCCGGCACCAGCGCATGCAGGAAGCGCCCCACGCCAGCCAGCCCGCTTGTGCGCGCCACAACGTCCAGCGCGGCGCCTGCGCCTTCGGCCAGGATACCAACGCCGATCACACCGAACAGGCCCAGAACCAGGAACAACGTCAACTGCAGGCCCTGCCCTTCGCTCAAGGCCCAGCTGCGGCGCAGCAGGGCCAAGGGCGTACCGCCTTCGGCCAGCACCACCGCACCTGACAGGAACAGCAGCCGGGCGAACAGCCACAGGCCGGGCGCAAGCAGCAGCAACAGGCCCAAGCCCACTGGGACAGAGCCCAGCAGCTGCGCCGCCGCATAGGCTGGAAAAATCGCCAGCGCCGCGGCCAGCGACTCACGGGGCGTGGCATTGCCGCGCAGCACCAGGTGGGTGGCGGCCAACTGGCCGAAGGCGGCGATCAGGCTGGGCACGGCAAGCCGCCACAGCAATTGCTGGTTGCTGATTGCGTCTATGCTGGTGGGGGCTGGCGGCCCGAACAGTTCAACGGCCACCGCCGGCAACAGCGCGAACGGTGCCACCAGGAAGAACAGCCGCGGCAGATCTGCCCGCACGGCGGTCGACATCGTGTCCCACAGGGCGGCGGCCGACAGACGTTGCATGGTCGGCCCCTGCCCCGGCCAGATCAGGCTGCGGGCTTCACGCCAGCTTCGGCCACCAAGGCATGCAATTCGCCGGCCTGGAACATTTCCATCATGATATCGCTGCCGCCAACGAACTCGCCCTTGATGTAGAGCTGCGGGATGGTCGGCCAGTCGCTGTATTCCTTGATGCCCTGGCGGATTTCCTGATCGGCCAGCACGTCAACGCTTTCGAAGGCAACGTTCAACCGCTCGAGAATGGCGATGGCGGTGGAGGAAAAGCCACACTGCGGGAAGAAGGGCGTGCCCTTCATGAACAGCACGACATCATTGCTCTTCACCAGATCGGCGATGCGTTCGTGGACTGGATTGGTCATCGGGAGGAATCCTTCTGGGTCGGGCTGTTCACGCCGCGACCGTGGTCAATTTCAAAGCATGGAGCACACCCCCCATGCGCCCACCTAAAGCATTATACACCAGCCGCTGCTGTGCAACCCTGGACAGGCCGGCAAATTGCGGCGCCGTCACCACGGCGGCATAATGATCGCCATCGCCGGCCAGATCGGTGATTTCCACTCGCGCGCCGGGCAGTGCTGCAAGGATCGCCGATTCGATGTCGGCGGCCGCCATCGGCATCAGGCGGCTCCGCTGATCTGGGCTTCGGCTTGCGCCAGCTTTTCGGCCAACATCGCCTTGATGTCGTTCACGCCCACGCCCAGCCCGGCCAGATCGCCGTGCAGCTTGGCAATGATGTCGTCATCACCGGGGATTTCGAGGTCTGACAGCAGGACGGACTTGGCATAATCATCAGCGGCCTGACCATCCTTGCCCAGTTTTTCGGCGGCCCAGAGGCCGATCAGCTTGCCGCGGCGGGCGAGGATGCGGAAGCGCAGTTCCTCGTCGTGGGCGAATTTGGTTTCAAAGGCCTTCTGGCGGTCGTCAAACGTGGTCATCTTGTCCTGCTCCCAAGCGGGTTCATAACCCCAAATAGGTAAGCACGGCCGCCTGATCAATGATTGTATCTCACCTTCTTTGCCGCTATGGCCATTCGCCCGCGCGAAGGGGCCGTGTTAGCTTGCCCCGGCGCTGTTGAATTTCAGCTGCGACCTGCCCGGCACCGGGCCGGCCGCGCCGCCTTCGAAAGGTTTGCCATGACCCGCCGCCGCCAGATCTACGAAGGCAAGGCCAAGATCCTGTATGAAGGCCCGGAACCGGGCACGCTCATCCAGTATTTTAAGGATGATGCCACCGCCTTCAACGCCCAGAAAAAGGGCACGATCAGCGGCAAGGGCGTGCTCAACAACCGCATTTCCGAACATGTCTTCACGCTGCTCGGCCTGATCGGCATCCCCACCCACTTCATCCGTCGTCTCAACATGCGCGAACAACTGGTTCGCCAGGTTGAAATAATTCCGATCGAAGTGGTGGTGCGCAACGTGGCGGCCGGCAGCATCGCCAAGCGTTTCGGCATTGAGGAAGGCACCCAGCTGCCGCGCACGATCATCGAATATTATTACAAGGATGATTCGCTTGGCGATCCGCTGGTGACCGATGAACATATCTCGGCCTTTGGCTGGGCCAGCCAGGACGAGATGCACGACATCGCCGACATGGCGATCCGCATCAACGATTTCATGGCTGGCATGTTCGCCGGTGTCGGCATCAGGCTGGTGGATTTCAAGCTGGAGTTCGGCCGCCTGTTTGATGGCGAATTTGCCCGGGTCATCCTGGCCGACGAGATCAGCCCCGATGGCTGCCGCCTGTGGGACATGAAGACCGGCGACAAGATGGACAAAGACCGTTTCCGCCGTGATCTGGGCGGCGAAGTCGAAGCCTATCAGGAAGTCGCCCGCCGGCTGGGCCTGCTGACCGAGGACGAGCCTTCTGTGCTCGACCTTGAAGAGCATCGCAAGGCGCGTGGCAAAGACAAGCCGGCGCCAACCGAGTGATGTATCAGGCCGGTGCCCAGCGCACCGGCTCGATCCGCCGCACCAGCAGGCCAAAGACCAAAGTGCCGGTGGCGACGATTGCAGCCGTCACGATGAAAGCCGGGCGATAGCCGGCGGCATCGACGATGATGCCGGTCATCACCGGTCCGATCACGCCCGACAGATTGCCCAGACTTGTCTGGACCCCCACCCAGCGCCCGGCCGAGGCCGGCCCGGCCATCGTCTGGCCGATGACGAACAACAGATTGGGCACCGGGCCATAGCCGAAACCGGTGATGGCGATGAGGCTGATCAGCGGCAGCCAGCCCTCGATATCGGGCAGCAGCAGCAGGCCCGTCACGCAGGCCGCCACAGAGCCGAACAGCATCCGCCGCCGCCACTTGGAGCCATCGCCGCCATTGCGGATTGCCCGGTCAATCGCCCAAGCGCCCAGCGTGCCGCCGGCGATCTGGGCGATGTAGAATACGGAGGTGAGCAGGCTCATGTCGATGATCGAGAAACCGCGGGCCTTGACGAGCCACAGCGGCAGCCAACCGACAATGAAATAGAGCGCGAAGGTGCCGGCCAGATGCAGCAGGGTGACGGCCCAGAAGGTCGGCTGGCGCAGCACGGCGGCAAGTGGCGCAGCGTTCTCAGGCGTTTCCTCATGACGCCCCTCGCCTTCCTCGATGCCGCGACGTGCCAGCCACCACGGCACCAGCCACACTAGGGTGGCAAGGCCGAAAACGATGAACATCTCGCGCCAGCCCCACATCTGCATCATCGCCCCGCCGGCCAGCGTGCCGATCAGCGGCCCCAGCGCCAGCCCCCCCGACAAAGAGACATTGGCCAGCCCGCGCGCACCTTCCGGGACCCGGGCGATCAGTTTCGATCCGCAAGGGAAAGCAACACCTTCGCCCAGACCCATGAGAAGCCGCAGCATCAACAGCCCGGTGACGCCGCCCGCAAGGCCGGTGCCGACAAAGCCCATCCCGATGGTGGCCAGCGCCCAGGTGGCAACGCCCAGCGCCATCAGCAGACGCACGCTCATCCGATCGGCCAGCCAGCCGGCGAGTGCCAGGGCGGGAACATAGGTCCAGTAGAAGCTGGAAACGATCACGCCGTACCGCTCGTTGGTGAGGCCGAATTCATCCTTGATCAGTGGCGCTGCCACGCTCACCGCGCCGCGATCGATATAATTGAGCGCAATGGCGGCCCCGATCAGGATGATCGCCCAGCGCAACGGACCTGACAGCATGAAATTCTCCCCGGCCGGCACAGTGGCGGCGAGGGATTGGGCCGTCAACCGGCCACTGGATCGGCGCGCAACGCTTTGCCATCGTGGCGGCCATGATCATCCGCACCCTTGATCCACACGCCGATGCCGCCCTCTTGCCCGGCCTCGCCGCCATGATGGTGGAGGCGGTGGCCGGCGGCGCTTCCATCGGATTCATGGCCGGCTTTGCACAGGCTGACTCTCTGGCCTGGTGGCAGGGCCGGATGGCGGCTGCGGCGCTGGGCGACGTGCAGATACTGGTGGCGCTGGATGATACTGGCGTTATCGGCACGGTGAGCCTGGTGCCCGCCACCATGCCTAACCAGCCGCACCGCGCCGATATCGCCAAGATGATGGTGGCTGGGCGGGCGCGCGGGCGCAGGGTGGGCGCGGCCTTGCTGGCAGCGGTGGAGGCGTTGGCCGTGGCGCAGGCGCGCACGACCCTGGTGCTCGATACGATCAGCGGATCGGTTGCAGCACGGCTTTATGAACGGGAGGGCTGGGAAAAGGTGGGCGACATCCCCTCTTTTGCCCTGATGCCAGACGGCGCGATGGCGCCCACCACAGTTTATACCAAGCGTTTGGCCTGAGGCGGCGACGTGAGGCCATGGGATCGGCCATCACGTCGCCATGCCGAATCAGGGCATGTTTGGCGACGGCTTGGAGGCCGCTTCGCCTTCGGGCACCGGGCCATCGGCGATAGTCACATCCACCCGGCGGGCTTCGGCCAGCGACGATTCGGCCTGATTGGTATCTGCCGGTTTGACCAGATCAATCTGATCCGTGCCAATGCCCTGGCCAACCAGCGCATCGCGCACGGCAAAGGCGCGTGATTTGGAAAGGGCGGCGTTCAAGGCCGCATTGCCGCGCGGATCATTATAACCCGAAACGACCAGATGATGGCCGGGATTGGCGTCCAGCCAATCGCGCACCGCCTGCGTGTGGCTGCCAAAACTGCCATCAAGATCGACCTTGCCCGTATCGAAATAGATCGAAACCTGCGGACGGCCTTCGACGACCTGTTCGATCACGCCAGCGCCATCGGGCACGGCGGCCGGCGCCGGCAGGGCAGGCGCTGCCGCCGGGGCAACTGGCGCAGCGGGTGCAGAACCGGGCCGGGACGAACCCAGCACGATCAAGGCAGCGACGCCGCCAAACGCCACAACGCCGGCGATGAGTGGCCAGAACAACCCGGTCGATTTGCGCCTGGCCGGCGGCGCCGGAGCAGCCCGTGCGACCGATGGCACAGTTGGCATCAGCGGCGCGACAGCCGCCGGAGCTGGTGCAGGTGGCGGCGGCGGTGCAGGCGGAGGCGGAGGCGGCGGGGCGACAACCGGGGCTGGCGGCGGCGGCGGTGGCGGGGCCATCACCGGTTCCGATACGGCGGCCAGTGGCAGTACGGCTTCGGGCTCGGTGGCCTTGGCCTTGCCAGCCTTGGCCTTCGGGCGGAAATCTTCCAGCCGGCCAAAGGCATCAGCCAGCAGATAATAGACAGTGACGCGATTCTTCGTGCGATCGGCCTTCATGCGCTCACCAACCGCGGCGATGGCAGCGTCGAGCACGGCGTCGGCGTCGGTCAGTGCCAGCTTCTTGCGCAGGAAATTGGCCTTCACCCGGTCGGTCTCGGTCTTGTCAGAGAAGGAGACCAGCGACGAATCGCGGTTCCTGAGCGCGATACCGCAATAGCGGACGATGCCGGTGATGAGGTCTTCATCCGCATCCGGCACATATTTGCGTACGTCGACTGACCAATCTTCCGCCATGAACTTACCCCCTGGAATGCACGTGGTGAAACGTAGGCTATCGGCAAACAGGCCGGCCCGCAATCCGGGCGGCTGCCCCGCTGGCATCACCGGCCGCACTGGGCTATGCCGGCCTTCGTGCAGGGCAAGACCATCCTTCTGATCGTGGGCGGCGGCATCGCCGCCTTCAAGGCGCTGGAACTGGTGCGCGAACTGGGGCGCGCCGGGGCCCGCGTGCTGCCAGTGCTCACGGAGAACGGCGGGCGTTTTGTGACTCCGTTGTCACTTTCGGCGCTGGCCGGCGAGAAGGTGCGCACCAGCCTGTGGGACCTGGAGGACGAGGCGGCAATGGGCCATATCCAGCTGTCCCGTGCTGCCGATCTGGTCGTCGTGTGCCCGGCCACCGCCAGCCTGATGGCGCGTGCGGCGGCGGGCATGGCCGATGATCTGGCCACCACCCTGTTGCTCGCCACCGACAAGCCGGTGCTGATGGTGCCAGCGATGAACGTTCGCATGTGGCTGCATGCCGCCACGCAGCGCAACGTCGCCACGCTGCGCAGCGACGGCATCACGGTGATGCAGCCCGACGATGGTGCGATGGCCTGCGGTGAATTTGGCCCCGGCCGTTTGCCGGAAGTTCCGATGATCATAGCGGCGATTGCGGCGTTCTTCGGAGCGAAGCCACTGGCCGGCCGCCATGCGCTGGTGACCGCCGGGCCAACGCATGAACCCATCGACCCGGTGCGCTTCATCGGCAATCACAGCAGCGGCAAGCAGGGTTTCGCCATTGCCGCCGCGCTGGCCCAGCTGGGCGCGCGCGTGTCGCTGGTGACAGGGCCGGTGCATCTGCCGACGCCAGCCGGCGTCTCCCGCATCGATGTGATGACCGCACGCGACATGCAGGCCGCCTGCGAGGCCGCCCTGCCCGCTGATATCGCCGTCATGGTCGCCGCCGTGGCCGATTGGCGTGCCGAAACAGCCCCGCAAAAATTGAAGAAGGACGGCAAGGCGCTGCCGCCGCTGGCCCTGACCGAAAACCCCGATATCCTCGCCGGCATTGGCCATCATGCGCAGCGCCCGACGCTGGTGATCGGCTTTGCCGCCGAAACCCATGATCTGATCCCCCACGCCGCTGCCAAGCGCCTGAAGAAGGGGGCGGACTGGATCGTGGCCAACGACGTTACGGATGGCGTGTTCGGCACCGATTCAAACCATGTTCATCTGGTCACGGCCACTGGCGCCGAAGATTGGGGCGCACAGGCCAAGCAGGCCGTGGCCACCAGCTTGGCCCAGCGCATCGCCGCGCATTTCTTGAGGCAGGCATGATCTCGATTCCGCTCACCATCCTGCCCCATGGCGAAGGCCTGCCCCTGCCCGCCTATGCCACGCCCGGCGCCGCCGGCATGGATGCGGTGGCGGCCGTGACGGAAACCATGGTGCTGCAACCCGGCGCGCGTTTTCCGGTACCGCTGGGCTTCTGCATGGCGATCCCCGATGGCTTTGAAGTGCAGGTGCGCCCGCGGTCCGGCTTGGCGCTAAAGAACGGCATCACCGTGCCCAACAGCCCCGGTACCATTGACAGCGACTATCGCGGCGAAGTGAAGGCGCTGCTGATCAATCTGGGTCAGGAGCCCTTCGCCATCGAACGCGGCATGCGGATTTGCCAACTTGTGCCGGCGGCGGTGACGCGGGCGGCGCTGGCCGTGGTGGACAGGCTGGACGACACGCAACGCGGCGCCGGTGGCTTCGGCTCGACAGGCATAAGCAGCTGAGGTCCCTGGCGTGAACTTCTCCGACGACGAGCTTGAACGCTACGCCCGCCATCTGGTGCTGCCGGAATTCGGCGGGCGCGGGCAGGCGGCGCTGGCACGGGCGCGGGTTGCTGTGGTGGGTGCCGGCGGGCTGGGCAGCCCGTGCCTGCTCTATCTCGCCGCCGCTGGGGTGGGCCGGCTGACAATCATCGACGATGACGCGGTGGCGCTGTCCAACCTGCAGCGCCAGGTGCTGTTTGAAACCGCCGACGCCGGTGAAATGAAGGCGGAACGTGCTGCCAGCCATCTCCACGCGCTCAACAGCCATGTCGAAACCGTGGCGGTGCCGCTGCGGTTGGAGGCAGACAATGTCGACGCGCTGCTGGCCGGGCATGATCTGATCATCGATGGTTGCGACAGTTTCACGACGCGATTGCTGGTGGCCGATGCGGCGCTGGCCGCCGGCGTACCGCTGGTCTCGGGCGCGGTCGGGCCGTTCGATGGTCAGGTCGCCGTATTCAGGGGGTTTGATCCCGCCCTTCCCTGCTATCGCTGCTTCGTCGGGTCGCCCGAAGATCAGCCGGAGCGCAATTGCGCCGCCGTCGGCGTACTCGGCGCGCTCACCGGCGTCATCGGCAGCCTGATGGCGATGGAGGCGATCCGCGAATTGTCTGCTTTCTCGCCGTCCAGTGCCGGGCGGATCACCCTGTTCGATGCAATGGCTGGCCGCTTCCGCACCCTGAGTTTGCCCAAAGATCCGGCCTGTTCCGCCTGCTCTGCCCAATAGCTGCCGTATTTGCTGGATAATACACCCAAGTGCCCCAAAATAGACGCCCCGCCCCGCGCCCGAAAAAGAACCGCTGGTATGTCAGCCTCCTGAAATGGGGGCTGGTGGCCGGCCTCGCGCTGTTCATCGCGCTGACCGTTGCGGTGGCGCTGGCCTATCGCGATCTGCCCTCCTTCGACGACATGAAGCGCAGCCCGAATGGTCAGCCGGTGGAAATCCGCGGCGATGATGGCACGGTGCTGGCCAGCTTTGGCCCCAGCTATGGCGAATGGCTGAGCTATGCCGAGATTCCGGCGACAATGAAAAACGCCATGATCGCAGTGGAAGATCGGCGCTTCTGGTATCACCCCGGTATCGATCCGATTGGCATCGTGCGCTCGTTCGTGGTCAACACCGCGCGCGGCAACAAGGCGCAAGGCGCTTCCACCGTCACCCAGCAGCTGGCGCGCAACCTGTTCCTCACCGCATCCAAGGATTACACGCGCAAATTGCGCGAAGTGGTGCTGGCGCTGGCCATCGAGCGCAAGTTTGCCAAGGAAGATATTCTCGAACTCTATCTGAACCGCGTCTATTTCGGCGGCGGCGCCTATGGCGTGGATGCAGCGTCCCGCAAATTCTATGGCCACAGCGCCCGCCGGCTTTCCCTGGAAGAAGCCGCCATCATCGCCGGGTTGGTGAAGGCGCCGTCGCGCTTTTCGCCATCGGCCGATGCCGAAGCCGCACGAAAGCGCGCTGCCACGGTGATCGCGGTTATGGTGGAACAGGGCGGCATCACCCCCGAAGAAGCCACCGCCGCTGATCCACGGCTGGTGCAGTTTGCACCGCAGGCCCGCCTGGCAGGAGTGCGTTACTTCACCGATTGGGTTCTGACCGAGCTGGAAAATCTGACCGATGAAGCCAATGAACCGCTGCTGGTGGAAACCACACTGAACAGCCAGATGCAGCGCCATGCCGAAGCCGCGATCCGCGCCGAAGCGCCCAAAGGCGCGCAAGGGTCGCTGGTGGCGCTGGCCCGCGATGGCGGGGTGAAGGCGATGGTGGGCGGCACAGATTATGTGCGTTCGAACTATAACCGGGCCATCGTGGCGCGGCGCCAGCCCGGTTCGGCATTCAAGTTCTTCGTATACGCCGCAGCGCTGGAAAGCGGTGTGACGCCCGAGGATATCTATGAAGACAAGCCGGTGAGCATCGGTAACTGGAGCCCGAAAAACGACAATGGCCAGTTCGTTGGCCCGGTGAGCGTTCGCCAGGCCTTTGCCCGATCGATCAACACGGTGGCGGTGCAGTTGGCCGAACAGGTGGGCTTTGACACGGTGGCCGAAATGGCCCGCCGCTTCGGCATCACCACACAGATCAGCCGGCAGCCGGCGATGGCGCTGGGTTCATCGGAAGTCACCTTGTTCGAAATGACCAACGCCTATGCCACCGTGGCCAACAACGGCCTGGAAAACGCGCCCTTTGCCATCACACGCATCACCACAGGCACCGGCCGCGTGCTGTACAACCGCAGCGAAGGCGAAACCCGTCAGGTCGTCGCCCCCGTGGTGGCCGCGCAGATGACGCAGCTGATGCAGGCCGCCGTCGAAGAAGGCACTGCCCGCGCCGCCCAGATCGGCCGGCCGCTGGCCGGCAAGACCGGCACCACCAGCAGCAACAAGGATGGCTGGTTCATCGGATTTTCCAGCGGCATCACCACCGGCGTGTGGATGGGCCGCGACGATGCCAAGGCGGTGCGCGGCCTCGCCGGTGGCCGCGCGCCAGCACGAGCCTTTGCCCAGTTCATGGCACGCGCCGTGGGCGGCACCCCGCCCGAACCGCTGGTGACCGAATTTGCCGATGATACGCTGGGGCCGGAACCCGACGCGCAAAGCTATGGCATCATCATGGACGAAGCCCCGCCCATGGACGGCGAAGCGCCTCCCGGCGACGAGCCGCCGCGGCTGGACGACAATTGGCTGGACAAGACGCTGAAGGAACCGGCGCAGCCGCAGGGCGAGCCGCGTTAACGCAGCACACAGAAGGCCGGTGCGTGATCGCTGGCCTTTTCCTGGCCGCGCACAGCTTTCATCACGCCGGCTTCGGCCAAGCGATCGGCCGCCGCCGGTGACAGCAGCAGGTGATCGATGCGGAAACCGTGGTCGCGTTGCCAGGCACCGGCCTGATAATCCCAAAAGCTCCAGATGCCCCCCACCGGGTGGAGCTGGCGCACGGCATCGGTCCAGCCCTGCCACAGCAGCTGCCGGTAGGCGGCCACCGATTCTGGCTGACGCAAGGCGTCGTCGCGCATCGCCGTCGCATCCCAGATATCATCATCGTTGGGGACGACATTGTAATCGCCGGCCAACACCACGGGCAGGCCGGTTTCCAGCAGCCCGGCAGCGTGGACGCGCAGCCGCTCCATCCAGGCCAGCTTGTAATCAAACTTGGGGCCAGGCAGCGGATTGCCGTTGGGCAGATAGATGCTCGCCACCCGCACACCCATCACATCGGCTTCGAGATAGCGGGATTGTTCGTCACTCTCGTCACCCGGCAGGCCACGTTGCACTTCGGTGGCGGGTTCGCGGCTGAGGATGGCGACGCCGTTGAAGCCCTTCTGGCCGTGAACAAGGCAGTGGTAGCCCGCCTCGCGCAACGTCTCCACGGGGAAATTCTCCGTCATCGTCTTGATTTCCTGCAGGCAGGCGATATCGGGCCTGGCTTCCTCCAGCCATTCCAGCAGGCGTGGCAGGCGGGCGTTGGTGCCGTTGATGTTGAAGGTGGCGATCAGCATGGGCGAACCCTAAAGAAGTTCTCCGCAGGATTATATTCCTAAATCCGCTCATGCCGAGCTTGTCGAGGCACGCACCACAGTCCGTGCGTGCCTCGACAAGCTCGGCATGAGCGGGTTCAGACCTCGGCCAAGCGAAAAGCGCAGCCCTTACGTTGCCAGCTTCAACAGCGCCGCGATCGTGTCGGCTTCATGCGCCGGTTTGTCGGTACGGATGCGCGAAATGCGCGGGAAGCGCATGGCCAGCCCGGATTTGTGGCGGCCTGAGGCGTGGATGGAGTCGAACGCCACTTCCAGCACCAGCGATTTTTCGACCTCACGCACCGGCCCGAATTTCTGAATCGTGTGCCCGCGCACAAATTTGTCGAGGATGGCCAGTTCGGCATCGGTGAAGCCGCTGTACGCCTTGCCGACGGGGAGCAATTGGCCATCCACTGTCCAGCAGCCGAAGGTGAAATCGCTGTAGAGGCTCGACCGTTTGCCATGGCCGCGCTGGGCATACATCAGCACGCAATCGGCGGTGAGCGCGCTGCGTTTCCACTTGAACCACTGGCCCACTTTTCGCCCCGCCACATAGGGCGCATCGCGGCGTTTCAGCATCAGCCCTTCGATGGCAGCGTCGCGGGCGGCGTCACGCAACAGCGCCAGTTCATCCCAGCTGGCGGCGTCGACCAACGGGGAAAGTTCGAACCGGGCCGGATCAAGGCCGGGCAGCACCGACTCCAGTCGGGCGCGACGGGCCGTCCACGTCAGGGCGCGCAAATCCTCGCCAGCATGGGAAAGCAGGTCATAAACGCGGATGAAGGCCGGGCGATCGGCCATCAGCTTGGCCGTCGGCGCCTTGCGGCCCAGCCGCTGCTGCAGCGCATTGAAACTGCCCGACGCCGTGATCCCGTCAGCCTGCCCTTCCCCGCGCACCAGCAATTCACCGTCGAGCCCAAGCGGCCGATCCAGCGCCTGGGCCACATCGGGGAAACTGGCCGAGATATCGTCACCTGTGCGACTGAACAGCCGGGTCTGGCCGCCGGCATGGACGATCTGCACGCGGATGCCATCCCATTTCCATTCGGCGGCGTGGGTACCCAGATCCAGCGTCACCCCGTCGTCCAGCGGACTGGCCAGCATGAACGGGCGGAACACCGGCACGTTGCCGGCGGTGGGCAACGGTGCGGCGCCGGTGGCCCATTGGAACAACGGCGTGAACGGCGGGGTCAGGCCGTGCCAGATTTCCTCCACCGCCTCCACATCCAGGCCGAAACCCTGCGCCAACCCGGTCTTTGCCAGCCGGGCCGACACGCCAACACGCAGCGCGCCGGTGGCCAGCTTGATCAGGGCATAGCGGCCCTGCACATCCAGCCGGTCGAGCAATGCCGCCACCACCGCCGGCGCTTCGCGGCGGGACAAGCCGGACAATTGACCCACGACCTCGTCCAGCGATGGTACCGGCGGCTTGTTACCCGGCGGATCAGGCCACAGCAGGGAAATGGTCTCTGCCATGTCACCAACGAAATCATGGGACAGGGCAAACAGCGTTGGATCAATCCGTTCGGCGATCAACGCCTTGAGCACGCTGGGCTGCACCGCCTTCAGATCAATCGTGCCCGTGAGCGCCGCGAGCGCCCAGCCGCGATCGGGATCGGGGGTTGCCACCAGATAATCCGCGATCAACCGCAACTTGGCGGTGCGACTGCGCGTGTACAGCAGCGCATCGAGCAGGCGGGCAAAGGATTCCATCGGCAATCAGCCCATTAGCATGACCGCCTCAGTTGCGCTAAGGCGCTGGCCCATGAGAATGCGTGATCTTGAAAAGGCCAGTGGCGTCGGGCGGGAAACCATCCGATTCTACATCCGCGAAGGCCTGTTGCCGGAGCCTGACAAGACCAGCCCGAACAGCGCGCGTTATTCCGATGTGCATGTCGCCCGCCTGAAGGCGATCAAGCGCCTGCAGGAAGAACGGTTCCTGCCGCTGGCCGTGATCCGCACCCTGCTGGAAGCCGACGACGGCGACCGCTGGCTGATGCCCGAAGTGTTTCCGACCCTGGATGCGCTGCTGGCCCAGCGGCTGGAAGACGGCGGCCCGGCGCGGGTGGTTTTTGATGATCTTGGCCTGCCGCCGCACAGCCGCGAGCATCTGGATGATCTGATGATCCCGCTGGCCGAAGACGGCACCATCAGCGCTCGCGATGCCGCCATCTTGCGCACGGTGCAGCGGCTGGATGATATCGGCTTCACGCCGGAACTGGGTTTCGATGGCGGCCAGATGCGGCTCTACAATGTGCTGATCGACTGGTTGACGGCGCAGGAAGTCCGCCACTTTCTGGAGCACACCGCCGGCCATGTTGGCGAAGCCAAGGCGCTGGACATGGCCGAACAGGGCATTTCGGTGATCAACGAATTGCTGGGCCAGTTGCGCACGCGGGCGCTGCTGCGCAAACTGGCCGAACGGCGGACGATTGCCAATGACAACGGGTAAAGGACGGGCCGTGCACAAGATTTCATGGATGATCGCGGCTGCGCTGCTGGCCGGCACGGCGCTGCGAGCGCAAACCGTTCAATCCCCCGCCTCCGGCCAGGTGCGGATATTGGCCACCGGCGGCACCATTGCCGGCAAGGGCAATGCAGCGGGCACCGGCTATCGTTCCGGCGCCGTTTCCGTTGACGATCTCATTGCCGCGCTGCCGGGGGTGGACAAGATTGCCCGGGTCGCCGGTGAACAGATTGCCAATGTGCCTAGCGGCGACATGGACGAAACCATCTGGCGCAAGCTCCATGCCCGCACGCTGGCGGCGTTTGCTGATCCGGATGTGGCCGGGGTGGTCGTCACGCATGGCACCGACACGCTGGAAGAAACCGCCTTTCTGCTCAGCCTGATACTGCCGCCAACCAAGCCGGTGGTGGTGGTGGGCGCGATGCGGCCCAGCACCGCCGTTTCGGCTGACGGTCCGCAGAACATGCTGGATGCGATCCGGGTCGTGACGTCGCCCGCTTCGGCTGGGCGCGGCGTGATGGTGGTGATGAACGACTCGATCTTCGATCCGCGTTCCGTGACCAAGTTTGACGTGAACCGAGTCGAAGCCTTCACCGCCCCCAGCCGCGGCCCGATTGGCCATGTGCTTGGCCTCGCGCCGCGCTATTTCGGCCCGCCGCAGCCGCAGCCCGACGTGCTGGCCCTGGGCCCGGCCAAGCTGCCGCGCATTGCGGTGGTTTATGCCTATGCCGGCCAGACCGAAGATGAAGTGCGCAACATCGTGCGCGATGCCGATGGCGTGATCGTGGCCGGGGTTGGCGCCGGCGGCGTTTCCAGCGGCGCCCGCAAGGCGTTGCGGGCACTGGCGGAAAAAAACATTCCGATGGTGACCACGCCGCGCCAGGGCCACGGCGACATCAGGCAATCTGAACCGACGCCGGCGGCAAAGCCGGGCGATGAAGACGACCGGGTGCCGACGATTGGTGGCCGCGAACTCACCCCGGCCAAGGCGCGCATCCTGCTGATGCTGGCGCTGCAGAAACCGCGGACGCTCGCCGAACTGCAGGCGATCTTCGACCGGGCCGGCACGACAAACTAAAATCCGGTGGACACGGTGAGTGTGGGCCCACTGCCCGGCGCAGCATTTCCGCCCACGCGTTGCCGCCAATCGGCTTCGATGCGGATGCCCTTCACACTGGCGCTGAGCGAGGGGCCGACATCCACGCGCCAGACATCGGGCGTACCCGTCTGCACGCTGGCCCAGCTGGCGGCGTTCAGCGTTGCCGGGCCAAACCGCACGACGCGGGCGCGAGCCTGGCCGCCGGCATAGACCTGGCCCGTATCCAGCACGCCGGCTTCGCCATAGGCGTCCAGCCGCTGCCAGCGACCGCCCGCGGCCAAGCGCGCCGTGAAAGCACCTTGCGTCGCCGCGCCGAGCGGAATCAGGCGCTCCACGGAAAGTGACACGCCAGGTAACAGCATCTGCCGCAGGCCAACAGCGAGTTGGGCGGTCTCGCTGCGCACACCCTGCGGATCGGCAGCGACATTGGCCCGGGCCACCAGCGCCAGCGGCCGGCGGGCATAGGGATCGGTGACAAAGGCGATGCTGCCGCCCAGCTGCCCGCCGCCCAGCACGGGTGATGCGGCAGCACCGGGCAAGCCGCTGCCGGGCTGATTGGGCAACGGCCCGCCATCACGCAGCAGGGCAAAGCCACCCACCTGCCAACGCCGGCCCAGCGCGGCGCGATCCGCCCGCCACTGGCGATTGCCCGGCTGCACGGCCAGCGCCGCATCGAACAGCGCGGCGGCCTGGCGGCGCTCGCCGGCGCGCAAGCGATCATAGGCGGCGTTTGCCAGGGTGAAAGCCGGATCGGGTGGCGGCAGTCCGATTGGCGGAACGGGGGGTGGTGCTGATGGCGGTGCTACCGGCGGCAGTGGCGCGAGCTGCGGTGCCGGGTTGGGTTCCGACAGCGCTTGTCTGACAACGGGGGCCAGCGGCGCAGGCAGCGCCAGCAAAGGCGGCGGCGCCGGCCGGTGCAACGGTGCCATATAAAGGCCACCCGGCACTGCCGCCATGATCGAAACGGGCTCCAAGGGCGGCTGTGGCCGGGCTGTACCCGCTGCCAGCCGTGCCAGCGCCTGCACCTCGTGCTGCATCGCCGGCAGCCGCAGACCGATCCACATTGCCAGCAGCAGCCCCAGCCCGGTGAAGGCCCGCAGCGGCCGGCCGGTGAGGCTGCCACCGATCATGATGGCAGACCGGGGAAGCGGTGGATCGTCTTGTCCCACGCCAGGCGCCGGCCGGAGCGCAACGCCTGAACGTAACGCGAGATCGCGCGCAGCGCCGCCATGGCGTTGATAAAATTGCCGACCAGCGCACGTGGCGGCGTCAATATCGCTTGGTTCAGATCATGTACCCGCAAGGCAAACAACGCCCGCACCAGCAGCCGCCAGCACAGCAGAGTCCAGTTCAGCCACAGCAGCGCCCGCGTCACATCGCCAGCCACCGGTGGCAAATGCGCCGCCGCCGGCCAGGCCAAGCGCAGCAGCCCATCGATGCCGAGCAGCAGCGCAATGCCATAGGCGGCGAGCGTCAGCAGCGCCATCAACGGCGATTTGCGATCACGCAGCAGCATCCAGCGGTTGACCAGCCCGCCGCGCCAACCCACCCGATCCCAACCCGCCAGCGAAATGCCCGTGAGCCAGCGCGACTTCTGCCGAACCGCTGCTTCGAACGTGGCCGGGAAATGCTCGCGTGTCGCCACCGGTTGGCCATCGGCGATCACCCACACCAGCCGACCGCGCCCGCCCAGCGCATGGACATGTTGGCCCAGTTCATAATCCTCGGTCAGGCTGGCCGCATCGAACGGCGCGCCGCCACGGGCATCGGCGATGCGGCCCAGCATGGCCCGATCGATAGCCACCCCCACGCCCGCCGCCGGCACCGCCGCACCCAGCCACTGCCGCACCAGCAGATCCTTGGCATGCGCCTCTGCAAATTCATCGATATAATGGCCGGAAATCAACGGGCTGGTGGCATCGGGCAGCGGCAGTACCGGCAATTGCACCATGGCATGCTCGGGCAAATGCGCCGCAAACACCGCCAGTTCGCGGGTGTGCACCAGATCTTCGGCATCGTGCAGCACGATGGCTGCAAACGCCCGGCCGCTGGCCGCCTCCTCTGCCAAGACTGCCCGCCACAGGCTGTTCAGGCAATCGGCCTTGGTGGTGGGGCCGGGTGCAGGACCAACCGCAACGTGCAGGCGCGGATCGGCCAGCGCTGCCACGGCCGCCTGGCCCTTGGGGTCATTGGGATAAAGGCCAACAAACACGGCATAATCCGGCCAGTCCAACGTGGCGAACAGGCGCTGCAACATGGCGCCGATCACCGCCGATTCATCCCAGGCCGGGATCAGAATGGCAAATCGCGCCGGTGGCAGGTTCGGTGGCGGTGCTGGCGGGAGCGGCTGTGGCTGGCGCCGGTAGCGCGGCATCACCAGCCACAATATATCGATGGCCAGATCATCCAGCCCGTTGATGGCCACCAGCAACGCCACCAGCAGCAAGGCTTCGGCCAGCGCGACATGCCAAAGGGCCAGCAGTTCAGGCAGCATCATGATGGCAAGTTCGGGAAAGGGTGGATGCCCCGGCCTGCACCAGAATCTGCGCACGGGGAGGGCCGTTTGCAGGTGGATTCAGCAGGCCGGGGCATCCTCGGCAGGAAAGCGACAGGCGCAGGGTCAAAACGCCTGTTCATTCTCCCGGCCGATGGCGGACGGCGCCAGCACCGGCTGGGCAATTGCCCAGGCCGCGCGCAGGCGCTGCAAAGTGGTCTCATCAACATGGATCCGCAGCGCGGCGACGGCATTCACGCCCTCTCCGTGCGGCAGGCCCAATGGTTCAGCATCCCAACCGATGGACAGCAGACTCGGCAACCACGGCAGATGTGTAACCATGATATAATGTTCGATGCCGTTTGCAAGTGCATGTTCTAACAGGGCAATTGCCAATTGTCGCCGCACCTGAAGCGCCTCGGCGCGCGACAGGCCGGGCGCTGTGACCAGCCGGGTGATCTCCCACACGTCGGTGCCCACTGGCACACCATCGGCACACAGATGCGAAAACTTGTCGCCCAGCAGATGCGCGCCTGTGGAAGGCAGCAGCCGCACCGAGCCCAGGTGGCGCCCGGTTTCGGGCTGATGGACGATCAGGTAGAGCGTGTCATCGCCATCATATTCGTCCAGCTCTTGGCAACCGTCGGGCGATTGCAGATCCCAGCCCAGCCGGTCCATCAGCACGATCTTGCGATCCTTCAGCATGGCGAATCGCAGGGCGGCATGGTCCCGCCCCCGGCTCGACAACGCCGCCGCCTCACCGTGCGCGTCGCGCCACAGGCCGGGAATGGCCTGAATATCGTGGCTGCTGCCTGTCGTGGCCGTGCCGAACATCGCCTGCTCCCTGATGGGGTTCGCAAGGCTTGTGGCAATGGTTGACGCGGGCGCGCCATATCCCTGACAAGGGGCAATGACTTTAACGGGCGAACAGCAGTATCTCTCCCTGATGGACCGTGTGTGGCGCACTGGCGTCACGCGTGGCGATCGCACCGGCACGGGAACGCGCGCCCTGTTCGGCGAAACGCTGAAATTCGATCTTTCCGATGGCACGGTGCCACTGCTCACCACCAAGCGCGTGTTCTGGAAATCGGCGGTGAAGGAACTGATCTGGTTCCTGAATGGCGAATCGAACATCCGACCGCTGGTGGAACAAGGCGTGCATATCTGGACCGATTGGCCGCTGGATGCCTATCGCAAGGCGACCGGCGAACAGATCAGCCGGGATGATTTCGAAGCGCGGATCATTGCCGATGATGATTTTGCCGCCAAGTGGGGCGATCTTGGCCCGGTGTATGGCGTCCAATGGCGGCGCTGGCCGCGCTATGCCGCCAACGAAGACGGCGGTTTCCGCGCCGATACGCCGTTCGATCAGATGACCGAACTGGTGCACGGGCTGAAGCACAATCCCGCCAGCCGCCGCCATATCTTCACCGGCTGGAACGTGCCCGAACTGCACCGCATGGCGCTGCCACCCTGCCACATGACCTATCAATATTTCGTGGCTGATGGCCGGCTGTCGGGCATTCTCTATCAGCGCAGCTGCGATCTGGGCCTGGGCTTCCCGTTCAACATCTTCGAAGCCGCCATGCTGATCCGCATGCTGGCGCAGCAGTGCGGGCTGGAACCGGGGGTGCTGACGTGGATGGGGGCGGATTGTCACCTCTATTCCAACCATGAACATCTGGTGACGGAGCAACTGTCCCGCACGCCGCGTCCCTTCCCGCGCCTCGATTTCGCGCGGCAGCCGGATGATCTGTTCAGCTACCGGTTGGAGGATTTCCTGATCACCGGATACGACCCGCACCCGCATATCGCGGCGCCGGTGGCGGTATGACGCTTGATGTCACCATGGTCGTTGCCCGCGCCCGCAATGGGGTGATCGGCTTGAACGGCGCCATGCCATGGCACCTGCCAGCCGACCTGAAGCGATTCAAGGCGATCACGGTCGGCAAGCCGGTGGTGATGGGCCGCAAGACGTTCGAGTCCATCGGCAAGCCCCTGCCCGGCCGGCAGAATATCGTGCTCACCCGCCAGCCAGGCTGGACGGCGGACGGGGTGACAGTGGTGCCCAATCTTGCCGAGGCCATTGCCGCGGCGGGCCTTGATCCGCGCATCCGGGGCCACATCATGATCATCGGGGGGGCAGAGATTTACGCGCTGAGCGCTCCCATCGCGACGAGGGTGGAATTGACCGAGATCGACGCGGAGCCAGAGGGCGACACGTTCCTGCCGGCGTTCGATCCAGCGCGTTGGGAAGAAGTGGCGCGGGTGACGCATGAACCTGAAGGCGACAAGCCGGGATATGCGTTCATCACGCTGGAACGGCGATAGGGGGAAGCAATGAAGAAGCTGGTGTGGGGAACGGCCGCGCTGTTGGGCGTCACGGCGGTGGGTTTTTTTGGCTTTGCGCCCGGCATTGTTGCGCGCGGGATGAACCAGCACACGGGGGCGACCTGGCCGGTGAGCGCCGAGGCCCAGGCCCTGCACAAGACGCTGACCGTGATTGATCTCCACGCCGATACGCTGATGTGGAAGCGCGATCTGCTTTCGGAATCCAGCGATGGCCATGTCGATCTGAAGCGGCTGGAGGCCGGCAATGTCGCGCTGCAAGTGTTCTCCAGCGTGACCAAGACGCCGCGCGGGCAGAATTACGAGAAGAATTCCGGCGAGACCGACAATATCACCCCGCTGGTGATCGCGCAGATGCAGCCCGTTCGCACGTGGGGCAGCCTGCTGGAACGATCGCTGTGGCATGCCGAAAAATTGCACGATGCGCAGCAACGCGCCGGCGGGCGGCTGCGCATTGTGAAGACGCCTGACGATATTGCCCGCCTGCTGGCCGACCGGGCAGCCGGGAAAAAGGTGACAGGCGCGCTGCTGTCCACCGAGGGTGGGCAGAACCTGGAAGGCAGCCTGGCCAACGTGAAACGGCTGCACGACGCGGGTTTCCGCATGCTGGGCCTGGCGCATTTCTTCGATACCGAACTGGCCGGATCGATGGCGGGTGAGAAGAAGGGCGGGCTCACCGCACTGGGTGCCGAAGTGGTGCGCGAGGCCGAGAAGCGCGGCATGATCATCGATGTCGCCCACAGCAGCCCCGCCGCCTATGCCGATGTGCTGAAGATCGCCACCCGGCCGGTGGTCGTGTCCCACGGCGGCGTGAAAGGCACCTGCGACACGCCGCGCAACCTGTCTGACGACCAGTTGCGGGCGCTCGCCGCCAATGGCGGCGTGGTCGGCATCGGTTACTGGGATGCCGCCATCTGCCAGCCAACGCCGGAAGCCACCGCCAAGGCGATCCTGCACGCGGTGAAGGTGGCGGGCATCGATCATGTCGGGCTGGGCAGCGATTATGATGGCGGCACCACGGTGGGTTTCGATACCGCGCATCTGGATGCCCTCACCCAGGCGCTGTTGCAGGCGGGCATGGCCCCGGCCGACATCGCCAAGGTGATGGGCGGCAATACGGCACGGCTGCTTGCCGCCGGGCTGGCACCTCGCTAAGCGCCGATCCATGAACCTGATCACCGGGGGCGCCGCCCTGCCGAGCCATTTGCGTGGCGGCATCGTGGCGCTGGGCAATTTCGATGGTTTTCACGCCGGTCACCAGGCCGTGGTGGGCGCGGCGCGTGACTGGGCAAGGAAGCTCGGCCGGCCGGCACTGGTGGCGAGTTTCGATCCGCATCCGGCGCGGCTGTTCCAGCCCGATGTGCCATCGTTTTCGCTCTCCACCATTGATCAGCGGGCGCAGTGGCTGGGCCAGTTCGGCATGGATGGCGCGGTGGTGATGCCGTTCAACCGGGCGCTGGCGGCGCTTTCGGCCGAGGAATTCGTGAGCGAATGGCTGGTGACGCGGCTGGGCGTGGCCGGCGTGGTGACCGGCGGCGATTTCACCTTCGGACGCGGGCGCAGCGGCAGCGTGACCGATCTGGAGCGGCTGGGCTTGGCACATGGCTTTGCGGCGCGGGTGGTCGATGCGGTGCAGGATGGCGGCGGCACGATCAGCTCGACGCGGGTGCGCGCCTTGCTGCGTGATGCGCGGCCAGGGATGGCGGCGGAACTGCTGACGCGGCCGTTCACCATCAGGGGTGTCGTGGAGCATGGCGCCAAGCTGGGGCGGACTTTGGGTTTCCCCACGGCCAACATGACGCTCGGTGATTATGTGCGCCCGGCTTACGGGGTTTATGCCGTGCACGTCGTGCTGCCCTCGGGCGAGCGTGTGGATGGCGTGGCGAACCTGGGCATCCGCCCAATGATCGAGCCGCCGGTTGAACTGCTCGAAACCTGGCTGATGGACTGGCAGGGCGATCTCTATGGGCAGGAGCTCGATGTGCAGCTGGTAGCCTATCTGCGGCCGGAAATGAAGCTGAATGGCCTCGATGCGTTGAAGGCGCAGATTGCGGCCGATGCCGAAGCGGCACGGCGCATGCTGCGCGGTGGCTAATTCACCTCTCCCCTTGCGGGAGAGGTCGAGAGACGCCGGAGGCGGCCCGGGAGAGGGGTATCGCGCACAACCCCTCTCCCGCCGCGCTTTGCGCGAGTCGACCTCTCCAACAAGGGGAGAGGTGACAGCCGCCCGCCCATCCCCTAAAGCGCACAGCCTATGACTGCGCCCGATTATCGCCCCACCGTTTTCCTGCCGAAAACCGACTTTCCGATGAAAGCCGGCCTGCCGGAGCGTGAGCCGCAAATTTTGGCGAAATGGCAAGCCGCCGATCTTTACACCCAGCTGCGCGAAGCCCGCGCCGGGCGGCCGAAGTTCATCTTTCACGATGGCCCGCCCTATGCCAACGGCGACATGCACATCGGCCACGCGCTGAACCATATCCTGAAGGATGCGGTGGTACGCACGCAGACCCTGCTCGGCAAGGATGCGCCCTATATCCCTGGTTGGGATTGCCACGGCCTGCCGATCGAATGGAAGGTGGAAGAAGCCTACCGCGCGAAAAAGCAGAACAAGGATGACGTGCCGGCGGTGGAGTTCCGCGCCGAATGCCGCGCCTATGCCCAGCATTGGGTGAATGTGCAGATGGGCCAGTTGCAGCGGCTGGGCATCAGCGCGAATTGGGAAAAACCCTATCTCACCATGGACTTCCAGGCGGAAGCCACCATTGTTTCGGAACTGCTGAAGTTTGCGGAGAACGGCCAGCTTTATCGCGGTGCCAAGCCGGTGATGTGGTCCCCGGTGGAAAAGACCGCGCTGGCCGATGCCGAGGTGGAATATCACGACATCACCTCCACCCAGATCGACGTGGCGTTCGAGATCATGGAAGCCCCGAACGCGCCGGAACTGGTGGGGGCGCACGCCGTCATCTGGACGACGACGCCGTGGACCATCCCGGTGAACCAGGGCATCGCCTATGGACCGGATATTGAATATGCCGTCTACGACGTGGTTGTTTCCTCTACCGGCTTGGACGGCTTTGAGGAAGACGCTGCTGCTGCAGAAAAATTCAAAGGGCTTCGTCTAGTTCTGTCGAGCGACGTTCAGCTTTCAACCGAGTTCGAACTGCGCTCGCGAGATGGATCCGCCCGCAGGTTTGGTATTGGGTTGATCAACAAGAATGTACTGGCGAAAGATTCACTCGCCGGCGCCGTTGCCCGTCACCCGATGCACCATCTCGGTGACTTCTTCGCCCGCCCTCGCCCCTTCCTGCCCGGCGATTTCGTCACCACCGATGCCGGTACCGGCCTCGTCCACATGGCGCCCGATCACGGCGAGGATGATTTCGCGCTGTGCAAGTCGCATGGCATCAACCCCGTCTTTGCCGTGGAGGGCGATGGCCGTTACCGCGCCGATTGGCTGTGGCTGGGCGGGGAATCGAAAAACGTCATCAACCCCAATCTCAACGCGCCGGAAGGGCCGATCTGCAATGATCTGCGCGCTGCGGGCGCATTGTTGAGCGCCGGGCCGTTCGCGCACAGCTATCCGCACTCGTGGCGGTCGAAGAAGAAGGTGATCTTTCGCTGCACGCCGCAATGGTTTGTGCCGATGGACGCCGGCAGCCCAACCCTGCGTGAAAAGGCGGTGGCTGCCATCGCCGCCACCCAGTTCACGCCCGACAAGGGCCGCAACCGCATCGGCGCGATGGTCGAAGGACGGCCCGACTGGGTGCTGAGCCGCCAGCGCGCCTGGGGTGTGCCGATCACCTTGTTTGTTGATCGCAAGATTGGTGAATATCTCGTTGATAATGCAATAAATGAGAAGATCGTCGCGCGTTTCCGCGAGCAGGGTGTGGACGCCTGGACGCCGGAATTTGCCGCCGAACTGCTGGGCGACAAGGCCGATCAATACGAGCAGATAACCGACATTCTGGATGTGTGGTTCGACAGCGGCTGCACCCATGCTTTTGTGCTGGAATCGGGCCGCTGGCCGGAAATGCAATGGCCGGCAGATCTGTATCTGGAAGGCAGCGATCAGCATCGCGGCTGGTTCCAGTCCAGCCTGCTGCAAAGCTGTGCCACGCGCGGCCGCGCGCCGTACAACGCCATCCTCACCCACGGCTTCACCATGGATGCCTCGGGCCGCAAGATGTCGAAGTCGGAAGGCAACGTCATCAACCCGCTCGACATCATGAAGACCTATGGCGCCGATATCCTGCGGCTGTGGGCACTGAGTGTCGATTTCACCGAAGATCACCGTATCGGCGATGAGATCCTGAAGGGCGTGGCCGATCAGTATCGCAAATTGCGCAACACCTTCCGTTATTTGTTGGGCGCTCTTGAAGGCTGGACTGAGGAAGAACGGCTGCCCGTCGATCAAATGCCGGCGCTGGAACGCTGGGTGCTGCACAAGCTGGCCGTGCTGTCGGATGAGCTCAAGGCGGCGACCTTGGCCTATGACTTCAACCGTTACACCAGCCTGATCACCGAGTTCGTGCAGAATGATCTTTCGGCCTTCGCGATGGATGTCCGCAAGGACAGCCTCTATTGCGACGCGCCGACGGCCACCAGCCGCCGCGCCTGGCGCACGGTGCTGGATATCACCTTCCACGCCCTCACCCGCTGGCTGGCGCCGGTGATGGTGTTCACCGCCGAAGAAGTGTGGGGCACGCGCTACCCGGATGCAGGTTCGGTGCATCTGCTGGAATGGCCCGAAATCGATGCCGGCTGGCAGGATGCAGCGCTGGACAAGCAGTTCACGCTGGCGCGCAAGTTGCGCGAGGAAGTCTATCTGAAACTGGAAGAATTGCGCCGCGCCAAAACGGTTGGCAGCTTCCTGGAAGCCAGCGTGACCATCACCACCGCCCATGAAGACCGCATCGCGGCACTGGCCGGGCTTGATCTGGCCGAACTGCTGCTGGTCGCCAACGTGTCATTGACCAATGGCGGCACGGAAACGCTGACCGTCGAAAAGGCCGAACTGGCCAAATGCGCCCGCTGCTGGCGCCACCTGCCCGATGTGAACGCCGAAACCGAGCTGTGCGGGCGTTGCGACGCGGTCGTTCATGGCTAAACGTGGCTTTCTCTTGGCGGCGCTGGTGCTGATCCTGGATCAGATCAGCAAATATTGGGTGCTGGAAATCATCCACCTGCCCGAACGCGGCGGCATCGATGTGTTGCCGTTCTTCCGGCTGACCTTCGTGGGCAATATCGGTGTGTCGATGGGCATGCTGCAGGCCGATTCCGATCTGGGCCGCTGGCTGCTCACCTTCATCACCGCCGGTATCGCGCTGGCGGTGGCGTTGTGGCTGCGGCGGGAGAAGAACCCGGTGGATGTGGCCGCGCTGGGCCTGGTGCTGGGCGGCGCCATCGGCAACATCCTTGATCGCGTGCGGTTCGGTTATGTTGTCGATTTCCTGCATTTCTTCTGGGGGCAAACCAGCTTCTGGGTCTTCAATCTTGCCGATGCCGCGATTACACTGGGTGTGATATTGCTGCTGGCCCGCGCCGTGCTGGCCAAGCCAGAGCCAGAAATGGCAAATGAACCAAGGGATGCCAAAGATGCGTAACCTGCTGATCCTTACCGTGGCCGCCCTGGCGCTGACTGCTTGTGGCGGCAAGAAGGACCGGCTTTCCGGCCGTGGCCCCGATGAACTGGCCATCGCTCGCGGCGCACCGCTGGTGGTGCCGCCCGATTTTTCGCTGGCGCCTCCCAAGCCGGGTGCGCCGCGCGCCATGGGTGTCGATTCGCAGGCCGCTGCCATGGAAGCGCTGTTCGGCCCCGGTGTGAAGCCGCCGCCGAAGAGCGCCGCCGAACAGCAGTTGCTGGATCGCGCCGGCGCCAACACGCCCGATCCCGCCGTGCGCAGCCAAGCCGGCGATCCGCGCACCAGCGCAGTGAACAAGGGTGTGTTCCTGCAGGAAGTGCTCGCCGCGCCCGTGGGCGTGCGCGACAGCAAGGTGGCTGATCTGACGGTTCCGAGCTGAGCCGAGAACGGGCGTCCGGGGCGGGCAGTTTCCGCCCCCTGACGGTATGCCCCGGCCCCGGACTGATGCAAGGAACCCGGTGCTGCCCGCTGCCGGAACGTCCTGCACGCCCTGTCTGGATATCTGCCTTATGACGGCCCTTCCCGTCATCCAGGGGAAAACCCGTAACTTGTTTCATCCTGGATCAAACGGCTGAACAGCTTGATTTCCAGCCGCCTTTGACGTGATGTGCCGGACATGACGATGCGGGAAACAACAGGTGGATGCCATTGCGGCAAGGTGCATTTCCGGGTGCGGTTCGCCGACCCGCCCGAATTGCTCGATTGCAACTGCTCAATCTGCGCCAAGACCGGCTTTCTGCACCTGATCGTCGACAAGGCGGATTTCACGCTGGAGCGCGGCGCCGATGCGCTGACCGATTATCGCTGGGGCAGTGGCACCGCGCAGCATCTTTTTTGCAGCACCTGCGGAATCAAGAGCTTCTATGTGCCACGTTCACACCCCCATGGGTACAGCGTGAACTGGCGCGCGCTGGATGGGGTGGATGATGTGCAGCCGATCATCCGCGCCTATGATGGGAAGAACTGGGAAAAGGCACGCGCCGAATTGGGCTGATGGACGCGCGTTTTCCCATCGGAATGCAGCTGGCGCTGGAGGGGGCGCCGGCATCGCCAACGCTGGCTGACGCGCTGGCTGTTGATGCGCTGACCCTTGCGCCACAAGGCGGCCACCTTGCCGTGCTGCGCGCCCAAAGCCTATGTGCCGCGGTGTATGACAGCGGTGATAGCCTGATCCTTGCCACGCCGGCCTGGCAGGCAGCGGAGCTGACGGCCGATCCCGAAACATTGCGCGCGATGCCCGCCGGCCAGCCAGTGGTGCTGGGCGATAGCGAACTGGCGCCACTGCTGTTGTGGGCCGATTCCACCACGGCGCGCGGCTGGACGCTGCCGGCGGCGGTGCAGGCGGCGCTGGATGCGCCAGAGGCGGCGATGCTGGTGCTGGCGGTGCTGCCGCTGGCTGCCGAAGCCGCGCTGGAAGCGGCCGGGCGGGCACTGGGGTTGACCGGGCTGCAGCGCCGGGTGCTGGCCGCCGTTCTGAAAACCGGATCGATCCGCAGCGCCGCCACCTCTTGCGGCATCGCCTATGACACGGCGCGTAGTGCCGTTTCCGATGCGATGGCGCGTGTGGGCGTGCCACGATTGCCGGCGCTGCTCAATCGGTTGACGTTGCTGGTGCTGGGCATCTGGCCGGACGATGGTGATGCTGATCAGGCAGGGCTGCTGGCCGACATGCTGGGCCTTTCGCAGCGGCAGGCCGGGCTGGCGCTGGCGCTGGCGCTGGGCCAAACGCGAGCCGAGGCTGCGGCAGCCATTGGCGTTTCCGAAGCGGTGGCCAAGAAGGAGATCGACCAGATCTTCATCATCACCGGCGTGAGCTCCGCCCCGGCGCTGGTGCGACGGCTGGCCGAAGCGCGGGCGCTGGCCATGCTGTCGGGCGTGGCGGGCGGTGTGGTGTGGGCCGATGAAGGCCTGGCGCCGCTGCGGTTCGTGGCGCGATCCGATGGCAGCCGCATCGCGCTGAGCGATCATGGCCCGGCCGCCGCACCGCCGGTGCTGGTGGCACACAGCAGCATGACGACGCGCCATGTGGCAGGGCCCTTGCTGCGGGCGCTGCAACGGGCCGGCTATCGTGTGCTGGCCATTGATCGGCCTGGCTTTGGCATGAGCGACATGGTGACAGCCCCCTCCCCGTTTACGGCGGCGGTTGATGATCTGGCGCTGGTGCTGGATGCGCTGAAGATTGACCGCATCGCCATGGTGACACGCGGCGCGGCGCAATTTGCGGTGACGGCCGGCCGTCGCATGCCGGAGCGGCTTGATCGGGTGGTGCTGGTAAACCCTGATCCGCCTTCACAAGTGAGCGGCGATCCGGGCGGCGTGGTAGCGGTGATCAAGACCTTGTTCTGGAAGAACCCCACGATGGTTGCCGGTTTTGCCCGGCTGCTGGCGAGCCAGTACACGCCAGGCAAGGCCGAAGCCATCATCCGCCGCACTGTTGAGGCCAGCCCGCCCGATCGCGCGTTCATGGCTGATCCGAAAAATGTCGCGGAATATTACCGCGCCAGCCGCACCGTCACGACCGGCCGCTATCAGGGTTATGTGGCTGAACAAGTGGCCTTTGCCACAATAGCCGAAGATGCACCGCTGCCGGGCACCGGCGGCTGGACGGTGCTGCAGGGCGCGGTGGACTTGATCCACGATCCGGCCGCGGTGGCGGATTATTGGCGCGGCGTGCTGCCCGATGCGGCGCATGTCACGGTGGCAGGCGCCGGGCGTTTCTTGGCGATGACGCACACGGATGCGATTTTGGCGGCATTGGCGGGGCCAGCCGCAACGAATTTTTGACCATACCCCACAATCGGGGATGGGCAGGCCCGGTGCCGCCGACGCAAGGGGGAGATATTCTCTTTGTTCGGGGTCGCTTGAAGATGACGAAGTTCACGAAGGTGCTGCTGGCCACCACCGCTGTGCTGGCGGCCAGTACCGCGCAGGCCAGCCTGACTGTTGGCTTCTTTAACGGCATCACCAATTCAAACACGGCTGCCAGCAGCAGCACTGGTGGACCGGTCAGCCTGTCCCGCACGGATTCGACCGTCGATGGCCGAGCGGTGGCCGGTTCGGGGCTGGCGGATTATGGCGTTGCCAAGGCCGTGGCCAGCGCGACAGGGTCGAATTTTGGGCAAATTCAAAGCGAGACCTTCGCCGGCTGGAGTGACCATATCACCATCACGACGCCGGGCAGCAGCGGCGGGTTCATCACGGCCCGCATGGCGTTTGAAAGCCAGTTGGGTTTTGGTGCCGGCGGCTTCAGCTTCAATGTGTTTGATTTTCAGTTCCTTGCCAGCCATGATCGGCTCGCTGATCTCTATTTTTACCAGTATAATCTCAATACTGCCTTCACCACGCAATTGTCGGCGACCCTGTTCATCAACAATAACGGTACTGGCGGCGCCTCGCAGTTGACCAGCTTGCCGGCTGGTTCGGTAACGGTTGATTTCCTGATCCCGTTCACCAGCGGCCAGGCCTTTACCATCGAGTCCAGGCTGGGCTGCAGTGCCCGCGGCAACTTGGCGACAGCGGTGTGTGATGCTGGCAACTCCGCCTATTGGGGCGGCATTCGTGCTGTCACCGATGTCAATGGTAACACGCTGAACGATTGGTCGGTGGCCAGCGGTTCAGGTACCAACTGGCAGCAAAGCTTCATTCCAGCCACCGGCGCCGTGCCGGAACCGGCGGCATGGGCCATGCTGATCGCCGGCTTTGGCCTGGTCGGCGCAGTGCAGCGGCGGCGAAAGCTGGTGGTGGCAGTCTGAAACCGGTGCTGAACCTGTTCCGTAGCTAAAGTATCGAAGCTGCCGGATGGGCGGCTTCCCGACGTGCCGATGACCCAGGCACGGCGGCGCGCTCCCCCCAGTGTTGCGGGGGCTGGTTGTCCGGGGGGCAGCCAGGCGCGCCGCCCCTTCCCTTCAGCGGCCGGTCTGGCCCCGATGCAACAGCATCGCATCGGCCAACACCAGCGCCACCATGGCTTCCAGCACCGGCGCAGCGCGGATGCCGACGCAGGGATCGTGGCGGCCCTTGGTGACGATTTCTGCGGCCTGGCCATCCTTGGTGATGGTTTCAACGGGTGTGAGGATGGAGCTTGTGGGCTTCAGCGCCATGCGCACCACGATCGGCTGACCAGTGGAGATGCCACCGGCGATGCCGCCAGCGTGGTTGGACAGGAATTCAGGGCCATCCTCGCCCCCGCCTTTACTGGGCCGCATCCGGTCGGCATTCTCCTCGCCGCGCAGGCGGGCAGCGGCAAAACCGTCACCGATTTCGACGGCCTTGACCGCATTGATGCTCATCGCGGCGTTGGCCAGTTGCGCGTCGAGCTTGTGATAAAGCGGGCTGCCCCAGCCAGCCGGCACACCGGTCGCCACGCATTCGACAATGGCGCCGAGCGAGGAGCCTGACTTGCGTGCAGCGTCGAGATGATCTTCCCAGATCGCGGCCGTCACCGCATCAGGGCACCAGAAGGGATTGCGATCAATCTCGGCAAGGTCGAAGCGGCTGCGATCAATGGCAACCCCACCGATTTCAACCAGATAGGCGGTGATGCTGACATCCGGAATGATCAGCCTCGCCACGGCTCCGGCGGCCACGCGGCTGGCCGTTTCGCGCGCCGACGAGCGCCCGCCGCCACGCGGATCGCGCAATCCATATTTGGCATCATAGGCATAATCGGCGTGGCCGGGCCGGTATTTGGCGGCGACGTCGCTATAGTCCTTCGAACGCTGATCGACATTCTCGATCATCAGGCTGATCGGCGTGCCGGTGGTGCGGCCTTCATACACGCCCGACAGAATGCGGACTTCATCCGGCTCCTGCCGCTGGGTGGTGAACTTGTTCTGGCCGGGCCGGCGCTTGTCGAGTAAGGGCTGGATATCGGTTTCGGACAGCGCCAGGCCGGGAGGGCAACCATCCACCACCGCGCCGATCGCCGGCCCGTGGCTTTCGCCCCAGGTGGTGAAGCGCAGCAGGTGTCC
>Ga0209278_1000333_pt1 | contig 41616 bp, 33 predicted proteins | sample JI81BgreenDNA_FD_187504 | JGI IMG/M metagenome (GOLD analysis project Ga0209278, IMG submission 187504) | Wastewater effluent complex algal communities from Wisconsin, to seasonally profile nutrient transformation and Carbon sequestration -... | ecosystem: Engineered > WWTP > Effluent > Algae...
TCGAGGTCGCACCATCCTGGGCCTCGATCCCGGTTTGGCGGCGACGGGGTGGGGCGTGATCGTGGCCGAGGGCAATCGCCTGCGCCACATCGCCCATGGCACGGTGAAAACGTCGGCCACAGCGCCGCTGGCCGAACGGCTGGTGGCGCTGCATGATGGCCTGATGACGGTGATCGGCGACCACGGCGCCACTGAAGCCGCCGTGGAGGAGGTGTTCGTCAACGCCAATCCGCAATCGACGCTGAAACTGGGGCAGGCGCGCGGCGTGGTGTTGCTGTGCGCGGCGCGCGCTGGCCTCCCCGTGGCGGAATATGCCACAAGGCTGGTGAAGAAAGCGCTGACCGGGGTGGGCAGTGCCGACAAGAACCAGGTGCAGGCAATGGTGGAGCGGTTGTTGCCAGGCGTGAAAGTGGTGGGGGCCGATGCGGCTGACGCGCTCGCCGTGGCCATTGCCCATGCGCATCTGGGCGCCAGTTTGCGAAAGGGCCTGCTGTGATCGCGCGCCTCAAGGGATTGGTGGACAACGTTTCGGCTGATGCGCTGATCGTTGATGTGAACGGCGTTGGCTATCTGGTACAGGCTTCGACCCGAACGCTTTCGTCGCTGAGCGTTGGCCAGCCTGTTGCCCTGCACATCGAAACCCAGGTGCGTGAAGACGCCATCACGCTGTTTGGCTGCGTTTCCGAATCCGAACTTGCTGCCTTCCGGGCGCTGATCACGGTGCAAGGCGTTGGCGGCCGTGTGGCGCTCAACATTCTCTCGGTGCTCACCCCCGATCAGGTCGCGCACGCGGTTGCGGCGGGTGATTCCGCATCGCTGGCTCGTGCCAACGGAGTCGGCCCCAAACTTGCCGCCCGTATCGCCAATGAATTGAAAGGCAAGATGGGCGGTGTCGCCGTTTCCGCCGGTGCGCCTTTGCCCGTCACGGCCGGCGCCCGCGTGGTGGAAGATGCCGTCTCAGCGCTGGCTGCGCTGGGTTTCCGCCCGATGGACGCCAGCCGCGCGGTTTCCGAGGCGCTGGCCGAACTGGGCGACGGGGCAGCCCTGAATGACGTGGTGCGAGTGGCGCTGAAGAAGAGCGCGCGGTAAGAGACAAGCACCCACATGACCGCCGATCTCACTCCGCAACGTCGCCCTGACGACATCGATGCCGCGCTGCGGCCCAAGGGGCTGGACGAGTTCATCGGCCAGCAGGGCCTGCGCGAAAATCTCGGCGTGTTCATTTCGGCGGCCCGCAGCCGCGGCGAGGCGATGGACCATGTGTTGCTGCACGGCCCACCCGGGCTGGGAAAGACAACGCTGGCGCAGATCGTGGCGCGCGAACTGGGCGTGGGCTTCCGCGCCACGTCGGGCCCCGTCATCGCCAAGGCCGGTGATCTTGCGGCTATCCTCACCAATCTCGAACCGCATGATGTGCTGTTCATCGATGAAATCCACCGCATGTCGCCGGCGGTGGAGGAAATCCTGTATCCGGCCATGGAAGACCGGGTGCTGGATATCATGATCGGCGAAGGCCCATCGGCGCGCAGCGTGCGCATTGATCTGCCGGCGTTCACGCTGGTGGGCGCCACCACCCGCGCCGGGCTGCTGACAACGCCGCTGCGCGACCGGTTCGGCATTCCGCTGCGGCTCAATTTCTACTCCGTCGATGAACTGGAACAGGTCGTCACCCGCGCGGCCCGCCTGCTCGAACTGCCGCTCACCGCCGATGCGGCGCGCGAGATTGCGGCCCGCGCCCGTGGCACGCCGCGCATCGCCGGTCGCCTGCTGCGCCGCGTGCGCGATTTCGCGGCCGCAGCGGGCCAAACCGAGGTCACTGCCCGCATGGCGGATGCTTCGCTCAGCCGGCTTGAAGTCGATCGCCTCGGCCTCGACGCCATGGACCGGCGTTACCTGATGATGATCGCCGATATCTATCGCGGCGGCCCGGTCGGCATCGAAACGCTCGCCGCCGGGCTCAGCGAAGCGCGCGACACGGTTGAAGACGTGATCGAACCGTTCCTGATCCAGCAGGGCCTGATCGCCCGCACCGCGCGGGGGCGGATGCTCAACGGCCCGGCCTGGAAGCACTTGGGGCTGCTGCCGCCGGCCGATCAGGTGCAGCTGCCGCTGCTTGATGAGGAATGAAGCGGCGCTGGTAACCTTATGACGGGGTGCAGCGAACTGGCTTACGCAACCTTCAGCGAAAGTGTCCCATGCGCAATCTGCTTCTCATCTCCCTTATCCCTGTCTTGCTGGCGGCCCCGGCAGCGGCGCAGAAATCGCCGGCGCCAATGGCCGACAAGATGAAACCGGACGCGCCGATGGCCGCAAAGCCAATGGCTGACAAGATGATGGCACCGGCCGGCATTCCGACGGTTGGCAGCATGGCTCCTGCCGTTGCTGGCACCGATATCGCCGGCAAGCCCCGCACGCTCAAGCAACTGGCCGGTCGCAAGGGCACTGTGCTGATGTTTTTCCGATCTGCCTCCTGGTGTCCCTATTGCAAGGCGCAACTGATTGCGATGAACGACACGGCCGCTGCTGGCCTTGCAGAGCGCGGCTATGCGCTGGTCGGCCTGTCTTATGACAGCACCGAGGTGCTTGCCAAGTTTGCGGCCGAACGCAAGGTGGCGTGGCCGCTGCTTTCTGATCCGCAATCCAAGGTGATCGATGGCTGGCAGCTGCGAGATCCAGCATATCCGCCGGGCAATCGCGCCAACGGCGTGCCGCTGCCAGCAGTTTATGTAATTGACAAGAAGGGCATCATTCGCGCCCGCCTGATGGAAGAAAATTATCGCAATCGCCCGCAGCCCGCTGCGGTGCTTGCGGCTGTCGACGCGCTGGGCCAATAAGCCTCCCGCAACTGGCGGGGGATTCACGATGACATTGCCGATGGACATGGTGCGCGCTGCCTTTCCGGCGCTGGCCCTTTCCGACGATGGGCTCCCGCGCCTCTATCTCGATGCGCCGGCTGGCACCCAGGTCGCGGGCCGGGTCGTGGAGGCGATGAGCCACACCATGATCGCCGCCTGCGCCAACGATGGCGGCACCTTTCGCACCAGCGTGGCAACCGGCGCCATCGTCGTTGCGGCGCTGGCGGCTGCCGCGGCCTGCTTCAACTGCGCCGAAGATGAAGTGATCTTCGGCCTCAACACCACCAGCCTGTTCTTCCAGATGGCGCCGCTGATTGCGGCGAACTGGCAAGCGGGCGACAATATCCTGCTTACCCGCATGGATCATGATGCCAATGTCTCGCCCTGGTTGCAGGCGGCCGAGGCGCGCGGCGTGGAGGTCCGCTTCATCGAGTGGGATCGCGAGACGTTCGCGCTCAAACTGGAAACCCTGCCCGATCTGATCGATAGCCGCACCCGCGCTGTCGCCGTGGGCCATGCCAGCAACTTCCTCGGCACCATTAACGATGTCGCCGCCGTCTGTGCTGCCGCGCGTGCTGTGGGCGCGGTGAGCATCGTTGATGCCGTGCAGTCCGCCCCACACATAGTGCTGGATGTGGCCGCCATCGGCTGCGATCTGATGGCGGCATCGGCCTATAAATTCTTCGGGCCGCATCTGGGCATCATGTATGTTTCGCACCGCTTGCAGGGCCTGATCCGGCCGCTGAAGGTGCGCCCGTCGGTTGATGCCATGCCGACCCGCCTGATGCCCGGTACGCCCAGTTTCGAGGCGATGGCCGGCACCACGGCCGCTATCGAACATCTCGCCTGGTTGGGCGAGGTGGCCGGCACGGTGAGCGCGGATGCCCCCTTGCGCCAGCGACTGGTTGCGGGCCTGGCCGCTGCGCAGGCGCACGAAACGGAATTGATGCGGCGTTTCCTTGACGGTATCGCCACGGTGCCGGGCGTCACCCTGCACGGCATCAGCAATGCCAACCGCCTGCATGAACGCGTGGCGACCTTCACCTTCGAGATCGCGGGCCACAGCGCCGATGCCATCGCGGCCGATCTGGCGGCGCGCAACATCTTCGTGTGGAACGGTTATTATTACGCGTGGGAACCGGCTGGCGTGCTGGGCCTGCGGGATCGCGGCGCCGTACGGGTGGGCTTCACCCACTACAACACGCTGGATGAGGTGGACGCACTGATTGCCGCCCTGAAGCAGATCGCCGGCTGACGCCGCATTTGCCACTGGATTTTGGTGCGCGGCCTTGGCACAGCCGCACCCATGAGCAGCACCCCCCGCACCCTCTACCAGAAGATTTGGGACGATCATGTCGTCCAGTCGCTTGATGACGGCACTGCGCTGATCTTCATCGATCGCCACCTCATCCACGAAGTGACCACCCCGCAGGCGTTTGAAGCGCTGCGCATCGCAGGCCGCAAACTGCGTCGGCCCGATCTCACGCTGGCCGTGCCGGATCACAATGTGCCCACCACCGATCGCCGGTTGCCGATCCTCGATCCGATGTCGAAGGCGCAGCTGGAAGCGCTGGTCACCAACTGCGCGGATTTCGGTGTGGAGCTCTACAATATCGACGCGCCGGAACAGGGTATCGTCCATGTCATCGGTCCGGAACAGGGGTTCACGCTTCCCGGCGTCACTCTGGTCTGCGGCGACAGTCACACCGCCACCCATGGTGCGTTCGGCGCGCTGGCCTTCGGTATCGGCACGTCGGAAGTGGAGCACGTGTTTGCGACGCAAACCCTGCTGCTGCGCCAGTCGAAGACATGCCAAGTGCATGTGACGGGCGAATTGGGTTTCTCCGTCTCCGCCAAGGATGTGGCACTGGCCGTCTGCGGTGCGCTTGGGTCCGGCGGCGGTGCCGGCCACGTCATCGAATATACCGGCCCGGTTATCGAGGCGCTCTCGATGGAAGGGCGAATGACGCTGTGCAACATGGCGATCGAAGCTGGCGCCCGCGCCGGCCTGATCGCGCCGGATGAGAAGACCTTCGCTTACGTTGAAGGCCGTCCGCGCACACCCAAGGGCGATGCTTGGGACAAGGCTCTGGCCTGGTGGAAAACGCTGAAGACCGACGTCGGTGCCAGCTACGACAAACGCATCGTGATCGACGGCAGCGCCATTGCCCCGCTCGTTACCTGGGGCACCAGCCCGGACGATGTGGTGGCGATCACCGACGTGGTGCCCGATCCGGCCAGCTTTGCCGATGCCGGCAAGCGCGCGGCGGCCGCCAAGAGCCTGGATTATATGGGCCTGGCACCTGGCACCCGCATGCAGGATGTCGCCGTGGAGAATATCTTCATCGGCAGCTGCACCAACAGCCGTATCGAGGATCTGCGTGTGGCCGCTGATGTGGTGCGCGGTCGCAAGGTGGCCGGCAATGTCCGCCAGGCGTTGGTGGTGCCGGGTTCCGGCCTGGTCAAGCGCCAGGCCGAAGCCGAAGGGCTGGACCGCATCTTCATCGAGGCCGGCTTCGAATGGCGGGAGCCGGGCTGTTCCATGTGCCTTGGCATGAACCCCGATCAGGTGCCGGCCGGTGAACGCTGCGCCAGCACATCGAATCGCAATTTCGTTGGCCGGCAGGGCCCGGGGGCCCGCACCCACTTGCTGTCGCCGGCGATGGCTGCAGCGGCGGCAATTTCTGGTCATTTGGTCGATGTGCGGCAGTTAATGCGCTGATTCGGACTGAATTGTCTGGGGTTTCACCCTGTATAACCACCTGCAGAACGGGGTGGTAATGGTTCCTAAACGGCTTCTCCCGTATGTTTGCCTCTTACGAGGGGTAAGCAAAGGACGGAATGTTGCGCCAAAGCAGCAGACCGACATCGGCTCTGATGAGTCGCCTGGCCCCCTTCACCAAACGATCTTGGGGTCTGATCGTATTGGTGGTGGGGCTGTTCTTCGCGCTATGGGTGGCACCAGCGCGAGCTGAGAACGTGCAACTTGCGTACAGGCAAGTTCCGACCTGCCAAGGCAACCGCTGCATCTCCCCCATTTCTCCAGGCATGGGCAAGGATTCGCCCGGCAAATGGACCTGGTTTGCCGTTGATCCCGCGCGGTTGCAGCGCATGCCGGCGGGCTGGAACCTGGTGATCGACAATGTCCGCTTTACCGCCATTGAAATCCAGGTGGTGCACAGCGATGGTGTGGCCGTGATCCGCCGCGGCCAATTCGAACTCGGTCGCAACTGGACGATGGGCAATAATCTGCGTTTTCAGATACCGGTGGCGGGCCCTGACGTGACCGCCGTCCAGATCGGCTATCGCGACATGGATGCGCCGGGCCTGCTGCGCACCATCAAGGCAATGGACGGTCCCGGCCATGAATCGCACGTACTGCGCTGGACCGTGCAGGTCGCGCTTGTGCTTGGCATGTTGTTTTCTGCCTTTGTCTACAACATGTTTCTGCTCACTTGGCTGCGCACCGGGTTCCAGCGCTGGTATGTCGTGTGGTTGGCCGGCAGCCTGGGTTATCTGCTGGTGTGGTCGGGCGCGATCCTCAACATCTTCCCGTTCCTGGCCGGGCCGGCGGCGGTGCGCACCTTCTATCTGTTGATCGGCCTGATGGTGGTCTCTGGCGCCGCCTTCTTCTTCTCGCTGATCGAGAAGGACAAGCTGCCCCAGCGGCTGATCGATTTCGGCCAGCTGGCCGGCATGGGGGTGGCGCTCGCATCGGTGGTCGCTGCATTCGATACGTTTTTTCCGGCGGCACTGGGCGATCTTCTGCTCAACATTTCGTTGGTCGTCGTCACGATCACACTCGCGGTTGGCTCAGGCTATGCGGCGCTGCGCGGCAGCCGGGCGATCTGGTATTATCTGGCGGGCTGGCTGCCGGCGCTGGCGGTGCTGGTACTGCGCATCTTCCGCAATTTCGATCTGTTGCCGCAGGATGATCTGGTTGATCTGGCGGGCTTTGCCGCCATCGGCTGGGAATCGCTGCTGCTGTCGCTGGCCATCGCTGATCGCTTCCGACAACTGCGCCGTGATGCCGATGCGGCCGATGCCGAACGCGAAACCCTGTTCCGGGTGGCGACCACCGATGCGCTCACCGGCCTGGGCAACCGCGCCCTGTTCCAGAACATGCTGGAGCAGCCGCTGGCCCGCAATTCCGGCATCGACGTGATCGCCATCGATATCGATTTCCTGAAGCAGACCAACGATATGGCTGGCCATGATGCGGGAGACGCGCTGATCGTGGCCGTGGCGGAACGGTTGACCGCGGCGGCCGGTCCCGAAGCCAACATCGCCCGCGTTGGTGGTGACGAGTTCGTGATCCTCCTGACCGGTGCGGCGCGTGAACGCCTGTCTGCCGTGCGCCAGATGATCGCGCTGTCATCAGGTGTGCCGCTGCGCCATTCGGGCCATAATCTTACCATTTCGATCTGTGCCGGCCACAGTTCATCCGAAGACAAGGGCATGGCGCTGGCCCGCATCTTCAAGCAGGCCGATCTGGCGCTGTACCGGGCCAAGGCAGCGGGTCGCGGCTGCTGGCGCAGTTACGACAGCAGCATGGCCGATGAAGCCGAAGCGCGCAGCCGCCTGTTGTCGGAAGCCCGCGTGGGCCTGGCCGGCAATCAGTTCCTGCTGCATTATCAGCGCGTTGTGCAGCTGGATGATACGTTGGTTGGCTATGAGGCGCTGTTGCGCTGGCAACATCCGCGGCTGGGCCTGCTGGCCCCCGGCGATTTCCCCGATGTGCTGCGCGAATCCACGCTGCTGCCCCAGTTGCAGGCCCATGTGCTGAAATCGGCGCTGGAACAATTGGCCCGGTTGCGCAGCGACGGCCGGGATCTGATCATGGCGGTCAACTTTGTTGGCAGCCAGTTGCAGGGCACGGCCGCCGCTGTCGCCATCCTTGATGAACTGGCCCGCCACCGCGTGCCGCCGCATGCGTTGGTGGTGGAAGTGACGGAATCGGTGGTGATGAGCGGCCTTGGCGGCGCGCTGATCGAGGCGCTGGAATGCCTGCGCGATGCCGGTGTGAACGTGGCGCTGGATGATTTCGGCACCGGCCATGCCAGCCTGATCCAGCTGCGCGACGTGCCGGCCAGCATCGTCAAGATCGATCGCAGCTTCATCGCCCGCCTGTCGGAATCGGCCGGCAACCAGCAGGTGGTGCGCGCCACCATCGATCTGGCGCATTCGATGGGCAAGCAGGTGGTGGCTGAAGGGGTGGAGAATGACGCCCAGCGCCAGCTGCTCACCCGGCTGGGCTGTGATCTTGCCCAGGGCTGGTTGTTCGGCCAGCCGCAACCGTTCCCGCTGACCCGGCGCGCGGCGGCTTAAGCGCGATCGCACAGAGACCGACCCCGCTCATGCCGAGCTTGTCGAGGCACGCACCGACTGTCGTGCGTGCCTCGACAAGCTCGGCATGAGCGGGGTGGTCGAGGGACCAGAGCGACTACGCTTCCCGCGTCATCACCGGATCAAGGATGGTGTCCACCGCTTCGGCGGCCATCGTTGGATAATCGGTGCTGTAATGCAGCCCGCGGCTTTCGCGGCGGCGGCGGGCGGAGCGCACGATCAGATCGGCCACGGTCACCAGATTGCGCAGTTCGATCAGATCGGCCGTGATGCGGAAATTGCCGTAATAATCCTGCACTTCCTTGCGCAGATTTTTCACCCGGTGGGCGGCGCGTTCCAGGCGCTTGTCGGTGCGCACGATGCCAACATAATCCCACATGGTGCGGCGCAGTTCGTCCCAGTTGTGGGCGATCACCACTTCCTCGTCGCTGTCGGTCACCCGGCTTTCATCCCAGGGTTTCACCTCGGGCAGCGTCGCTGGTGCCTGGCCAAAGATGTCGTCGGCCACGGCCTGGCCGAACACCAGGCATTCCAGCAGCGAATTGGAGGCCAGGCGATTGGCGCCATGCAGGCCACTTTGCGTCACTTCACCGGCCGCCCACAGGCCCGCCAGATCGGTGCGGCCATCCAGCGTCACCATCACACCGCCGCAGCTGTAATGCGCCGCCGGCACCACCGGGATCGGCTGGGTGGTGCAATCAATATCCAGTTCCAGCAACCGGGCGTGGATGGTGGGAAAATGCTGCTTGATGAAATCGGCACCAAGATGGGTGAGATCGAGCAGCACATGCTCCAGCCCCAGCCGCTTCATCTCGGCATCGATGGCGCGGGCCACCACGTCACGCGGGGCCAGCTCCAGCCGGTCGTCATAACGCTGCATGAAACGGCTGCCGTCGGGCAGTTTCAACTGGCCGCCTTCGCCGCGCGCCGCCTCGGTGATCAGGAAATTGCGCACCTTGGGGTGATAAAGGCAGGTTGGGTGGAACTGGTTGAATTCCATGTTCGATACCCGGCACCCCGCCCGCCATGCCATGGCGATGCCGTCGCCGGTCGCGCCATCGGGGTTGGTGGAATAAAGATAGACGCGGCTCGCCCCGCCAGTGGCCAGCACCGTGGCCGGCGCCACAAAGCGCACGACATGGCGCTTCTTCACGTCCAGCGCATAAACGCCGTGGCAGCGCCGTTGTGGGAAGCGTTCGTGCAGGACATGGCGGTGGGTGATCAGGTCCAGCGCCGCCATGTGCGGCACCAGGGTGATGTTGGGATGCGCCTGCGCCGCCTTGATCAGCGCCTGCGAAACCGCCCAGCCAGTGGCATCATCCACATGCACGATGCGGCGATGGCTGTGGCCGCCTTCGCGGGTGAGGTGCCAGCGTTCCGAAACCGTTTCGCCGGGATTGAACGGCACGCCCAGTTCCGCCAACCGATCGATGGCGGCGCTGGCGTGGCTGGCGACATGGTCTACCGTAGCGCGGTGGTTGAGGCCGGCGCCGGCCACCATCGTGTCTTCCACATGGGCTGCCACCGTGTCGCCGGCATCCAGCACGGCGGCAATCCCGCCCTGCGCCCAGGCGGTGGAGCCATCGGCCAGATCGCCCTTGGCCAGCACCGCCACCGTGCCGCGGGTCGCAAGGTGCAGCGCGGCAGTCAGCCCGGCCGCACCCGATCCCACCACGATGGCATCGAAATGGCGGGCCTCAGGCGGCGGTTTTGCCACTGGTCAGTTCCAGGAACACATCTTCCAGATCGGCCTCGCGGGTGGAAACCTCGATCACGCCCAGCCCGGCGCTTGCCAACATCGCCAGCACGGCGCCGGCATTGTTGTGGCGCTTGTCATAGGTGATGACCAGCGTGCGCGGGCCCTTCAGCTCCACCGCCTTGCAGCCGGTCAGCGATGGCGGCACGGCGGCCAGATCGCGGTCCACCACCACTTCCAGCACCTTGTCACCCGTGGTGCCGAGCAGTTTCGATGTTTCATCGTTGGCCACCACCTGGCCATGGTTGATGATGGCGATGCGGTCGCACAGGCTTTCGGCTTCTTCCAGATAATGGGTGGTCAGCACGATGGTGGTGCCCATGCTGTGCAGTTCACGCACATAATCCCACAGCAATTGCCGCAATTCGATATCAACGCCCGCGGTCGGTTCATCCAGCACCAGCACCGGCGGATTGTGCACCAACGCCTTGGCCACCAGCAGCCGGCGCTTCATGCCGCCCGACAGCGTGCGCGAATAGACATGCGCCTTGTCATCCAGCCGAACCGCCTTCAGCAATTCCATCGTCCGGCGCTTGGCCTTGGGCACGCCGAACAGGCCGGCCTGCAGTTCCAGCGTTTCAAACGGCGTGAAAAAGGCATCGAACACCAGTTCCTGCGGCACGATGCCGATACTGGCCTTGGCGTTGCGCGGATGCTCGTCGATGTCGAAGCCCCAGATGCGTGCCGACCCGGCGGTCTTGTTCACCAGGCCGGCAAGGATGTTGATGGTGGTCGATTTGCCGGCACCGTTGGGGCCGAGCAGGCCAAAGATCGAACCGCGCGGGATATCGAGATCAATACCCTTCAGCGCCTGCTTGCCGCCGGCATAGGTCTTGGTCAGGCCACGCAGGCTGATTGCAGCTTCGCTCATGCCATCGGGATAGACCGGGCTGAAGGGTGGGGCAAGGGGAGGGGACCAGCTGTTAAGGTCACGGCCGGCGGCAAAGCCGCCGAGTCCGTGCACGGAATCTGAGAAACAGAAAGAGCGCGGCAAAGCCGCGCCGTGAGACGAGTCAAAAAGAGCGGCCGGAGGGGCCGCTCTTTTCGCTCGCTGGCCGATCTTGCCGGAGTCGGCGCGCGGCACGCGCGCTCGCCCGGCGGCGATCAGAACCGCACCACCGCTTCCACCCCAAACAACCGCGGCAAACCGCGGATGAAGGTGGGGATGCCGAAGGCGCCGCCGGTGTTGCCGGCGTCGAGCAGATATTCCTGATCGAACAGGTTGTTGGCAAAACCGATGACTTCCCACTTGCCCTTCTGGTCGCGGATACCGGCGCGCAGATTGACCAGCGTGACCGGACCCTGGCTGGTCACCGGGTTGTTGGGCAGTTCGAAGAACAGGCTGGACCGGTGGGTGACATTCGGGTTGGCAAACAGTTCGATCGTGTCCCCCAGCGGCAGGCGGAAATTGGCGCCGGCCGAACCCTGCCATTCCGATTGCAGGCGGAAGCGATCGCCGGCAAAATTGCCGAAGCGCGGATCATTGTTCACCCGGGCATCGATATAGGCGCCGTTGGCAAACAGCCGCACATTGTCCGACAGGTTGAGCGCGAATTCGGCTTCGATGCCCTTGTTGCTGGCATCGGCATTGACGATCAGCGCCGGCGCGCCCTGCTGCGGCACCGAAATCTGGAAGTCCTTGTACTTGATGATGTAGGCGCCGATGCTGAAGTTGAGCTTGCCAAGCGTGCCCTTCACGCCGGCTTCGTAATTGTCGAGCAGTTCGGCCGGGAACACGCGCACGTTGGGGGTAAGCACGCCCGCCACGCGGCCGGCATTGACCTGCACCACCGGCGAGCGGCGGCCACGCGAATAGGTGGCATAAAGGTTCACATTGTCCGTCACCCGATAGAGGATGTTGGCGCGCGGCAGGAATGCGTCGAAGCGGCGCGAGGCGCCCAGCACTTCGCCATTGGTGTTGATGCCACCGGCAATCAGCGGCCCCCCGGTAATCACCGCGTTGGGGATGCGGGTGGAAATGCCGCTGTCGCGATCTTCGCTCAGATAACGGCCGCCCAGGTTGATTTCGAGGCGCGGCACCGGGACAACAGTCACGTCGGCAAAGGCGCTGAAGGTGCTGATCTCAGCCGAGTTGCGGAACAGTTCGGCTGCGTAGGGCAGCACCGTGGCGGCGCCGCGCGTCAGGATGGCGGTGGCGCGGGCGGCTTCCACCACGCCGGTGGCATTGTTGATGCAGGCCAGGCCCGGCACCAATCGCGCCGCGCACTGCAGGAAAATGCCTTCTTCGGAACTGAAGGGCACGCGCTGGAAGCCGGTTTCCCAGAAATAATTGGCCCCGAAGAAGCCGCGCAGTTTTTCGCTGTCGAAATTGAAACGGCCTTCAAAGCTCATCTGTTCGCCGCGCGCATCTTCGGCAAATTCCAGATACCAGGCCTGCGCGCCATCGGCGTCGAACACTTCGTTGCTGTCGAAATTGCGGTAGCCGGCAATGGTGGTGAAGCTCCAGGCGTCGCTGAACTTGGCGTTCACGCTCAGGTTCACGTCATACACGTTGCGATTCAGGCTGGGCTGATCGGCGCCCAGCGCGGTGGCGCTGAACGGCGAACCGGCGGCTTCCTTGAAGCTGTAGGGGCTGGTGGTGCCGCCAGTGGGCGCAAACGTGCCCGACGAGAAGGCGGTGCCCGGCGCGCGCTGGCCATCATAAGTGGCAACCAGATCGGCGGTGAGATCGGGCGTGGGCGTGAAGCGCAGCGACACGCGGGCGCCATATTGGCCCTGGCCGTTCAGATCATCGACACGCGGGCCGTTCGGCGTCTGCGAACCGGGGCGGCCGGCGATGTTTTCCACCACGCCGTCGCGCAGCTTCATGGCGCCCGCAACACGAAGGGCGATGATGTCGTTGCCCAGGTTGATATGGCCATCGATGCGGCGCTGATCATAATTGCCATAGCCCACGCGCACTTCGCCAGAAAAGCCGGGCTTGGGCTTGGCGGTGATGACGCTGACGACACCCACAGCAGCGGCGGTGCCGAACAGGGTCGATTGCGGGCCCTTCACCACTTCGACGCGTTCCAGATCATAAAGATCGAAGTAGGAACCGCGTGACCGGCTGACATCGACGCCGTTCAGATAAACGGTGACAGCCGGCGAACCCTGCGAGGATCCGGTGTCCGACGTGATGCCGCGAATGACGAAGCCGGGGTTGTTGGGCGATTGTTCCTGCACGTTCAGGCCGGGCACATAGGCGGCGAGCTGGTCGAACTGGGTGACGCCGATCTCGCGCAGGCTGCGGCCGGTGTAGGCGGTGATGGTGATCGGCACGTCGTTCAGCTTCTGCTCGGACTTTTGCGCTGTCACCACGATCTCCTCGCCGATCGATTCGGCCATCTGATCGGCATCGGCGGCAAAGGCGGGCAGGGCAGGCAACAGGCTGGCGGAGGCGAGCAGCAGAAGACGGCGCATATCATTCCCCATGTTGGCGGCACAGCAATGGTGCAGTGCGGCACGAACGGGCGCTCTGCCGGCAACAGATTGCAGCGGCGTGGCAGTGGTGTGACAATGATGTTGCACTGGCCTGCGACATGGTGACTTGGCGGTGCCGCGCTGCTAATCATGGCGCATGGCTTCTCCCCGCGCTCTCGCCCTTCCGGCCCCTGAAACCTATGTTGCAGATACCGCCCGCGTGTTTTGCGACGGCGATGAACGCGGCGGCGATGGCCACCCGCGCGTGTGGATCCAGATCGACAGCACCGGATTTGCTGATTGCGGCTATTGTGATCGCCGCTTCATCCTGGCGGGCGGCCCGGCCGATCGGCGATGAAGGCGCTCGCGCCGCTGGCGTTCCTGCTGCTGGCGGCGCCGGTGCAGGCGGCCAAGGTTACCACGCCGCCGGTGTTCACCCTGCGCACCGCTGACAACGGCAATCCCTATCTGCCGGTCGTGGTGAAGAATGCCACGCTCAACATCCGCATGGCGCTCAGTTTTGATCAGGGGCTGGTCCTCAACGAACCGGCGGCCGCGCGCGCCGGGCTGAAGCCGTTTCCACTGATCGGCAAGGGCAGTTTCAGCAACGCGATGATCCCCGGCGGCAAGGCGACCTTTCGCTTCAACCTGCCCACGGTCACGCCGGCGGGCCTGCCATCGAAGAAAGTGCCGGCGATCTGGGTGAGCATTCCGGTGGCGGCCGATGCGGATGGCATATTGACCATCGCCGCCTTGAAGGCGGACCAGGTGGACGTGATCCTGCGCGAAACGCCGGCGGGCAGCCGCGAGTATGTGATTGCCAAGAAAGGCAGCGGCGAAACCGGCATCAAGACCCGCATCGGTGCCGAAGCGGTCAATCTCAGCCTTGAACTCAACAGCCCCACCACCGTGATGAACGCCCGCGCCGGCGAGGCGTTGCTGGCGGCCGGCCTGGCGCGGCGGGCCAACAGCATCGGTTATTGGCGGCCGTTCCCGGGTGTGGCGCTGCCCATGCAGGGTTTGGTACCAAAGGCCGGCCTCACCGTTGCCGGCTTGCCGATGCGCCAGATGAGCCTGCGCGTGTCGGAAGCTGACGCGCGCCGGATCGATGCCGCCGCCAAAGGCACATCCAGCGAAAGCGATGATGAGGACACCATCACCGTTTCGGCTGACCGCAAAAAGAAGCGCGGCCGCGATCCATGGATTCTGGTTGGGCGCGACGTGCTCGATGACTGCAGCCGCATCAGCTTCGACCGGGCGGCCGAGCGCTGGGTGTTGACCTGCAAGTTCAGCTGAAACGATAGGGCGCGGTTGTCGCCCCCCTTTCCCTTTTGCCGGCACTGGCCCATATCTTGGGCATGACCACACCTGATGCCACCCAGCTGTTCTACACCGATACCGGGCTTGATCCCGACCGCACCGCCGCGCAGGTCGCCGATGCGCTGAACGGCTGCGACGATGGTGAACTTTATCTGCAATATGGCGTGTCCGAAAGTTTCGCCTTTGACGATGGCCGACTGAAGGCCGCCAGTTTCGATACGGTGAAGGGCTTTGGCCTGCGCGGCGTGGCCGGCGAGATGACCGCCTTTGCCCACGCCAATGATCTGTCGCACGCCGCCATCGCGCGCGCTGCCGATACCATCAAGGTGGTGCGCGACGGCCACGGCGGCACCATGGCTATGCCGCCGATGCCCACCAATGCCCGGCGCTACACCGATGCCAATCCGCTGGCTGGCGTGGATTTTTCCGCGAAGGTGGCGCTGATGCAGCAGATCGATGCCGCCGCCCGAGCGCGCGATCCGAGTGTTGTGCAGGTGTCGGCCAGCCTGCTTGGCAGCTGGAACGTGGTTGAAATCCTGCGCGGTGACGGCACCCGCGTGCGCGACGTGCGTCCGCTGGTACGGCTGAACGTGCAGATCGTGGCGGAAAAGAACGGCCGGCGCGAAACCGGCTTCCACGGCCTGGGCGGGCGTTATCTTTATGATGCGCTGTTCAAGGATGCCGCCTGGGAAGGGGCCATCGACATCGCGCTGGCGCAGGCGCTGGTGAACCTTGATTCCGTGGATGCTCCGGCCGGCGAAATGACCGTGGTGCTCGGCCCCGGCTGGCCCGGCATATTGCTGCACGAAGCCATCGGCCACGGCCTGGAAGGCGATTTCAACCGCAAGGGCACCAGCGCCTTTTCCAGCCGTATCGGCGAGCGCGTGGCGGCACCGGGTGTCACGGTTGTGGACGATGGCAGCCTCGATCAACGCCGCGGCAGCCTGACGGTGGACGATGAAGGCACGCCCACCGGTCGCACCACCCTGATCGAAGACGGCATATTGAAAGGCTACATGCAGGATCGCCTGAACGCCCGCCTGATGGGCGTCGCCCCCACCGGCAACGGCCGCCGCGAATCCTATGCCCACGCCCCGATGCCGCGCATGACCAACACCTTCATGCTGGGCGGCGACGAAGACCCGGGCTCTATCCTTTCGAGCGTCAAGAAGGGCATTTTTGCGAAAAGCTTCGGCGGCGGCCAGGTGGATATCACCAGTGGCAAGTTCGTCTTCTCCTGCACCGAGGCTTACGAGATCGAGAACGGCAAGCTCGGTCGCCCGTTGAAGGGCGCCACGCTGATCGGCAACGGCCCCGATGTGCTTACCCGCGTGCGCGCCATCGGCAACGACATGGCGCTGGATGAAGGTGTCGGCATTTGCGGCAAGGGCGGGCAGAGCGTGCCGGCCGGTGTTGGCCAGCCCACTTTGTTGGTCGATGGATTGACGGTGGGTGGCACCGCGGGCTGAAGGAGGGCTGCATGTCGGAATTCTTCGATCATATCACCGCCGATCACGCCGCCTTCATCGCCCGCCAGCCGGTGTTCTTCGTCGCCACTGCTGCTGAAGGCGCGCGCATCAACCTTAGCCCCAAGGGCATGGACACGTTTCGCGTGCTCGATAATGGCCGGGCCTGCGCCTATCTCGATTTCGGCGGCAGCGGCAATGAAACCCACGCCCACATTGCCGCCGATGGCCGCATCACCATCATGTTCTGTGCCTTTGATCAGCCAGCCCTGATCTACCGCATCTATGGTCGCGGCCGCGCCGTGCTGCCGCAGGATGCGGAGTGGGCCGCGCTCGCCGCGCAGTTCACCATCGAACGCGGCGTGCGCCAGATTTTCGTGATCGATGTGGAATCGACCCAGACCAGCTGTGGCTGGGCGGTGCCGAAGATGCGCCTGGAAGAAGAGCGCCAGACGCTGCGCAAATATTTCGTGTCGGATGATCCGGCCACCCGCCTTGCCAAATATCAGGAGCGCAACCGCTCCATCGACGGCCTGCCGGTGACGCCGCCCGCCGTGCTGCCCTACCGCTGATGGGCCTTGCCTGCGTCGATACGCTCTACTCGCCCGTGGAAGCCGAAATCATGCGCAGCCGGCTGGAATCCGCTGGCATCCCGGCCATATTGTTCGATGCCGGCATCGCCAGCCTGATCGGCCCGGGCGTTTCGGGCATCCGCCTGATGGTGGATGAAGACGATCTGGCCCTGGCCCGCACGGAACTGGCCCGCCCGCTGTAAGGCCGGCCCAATCGCCGCAACCGGCAAACGCCTTATATTGCAAACACAATGGCTGCGGCACTCTTTGCTGCAGGATGTTTGGGGACAGCAAATCAGCATGAAGCTCATCACGGCCATCATCAAGCCGTTCAAGCTTGAAGAGGTGCGCGAGGCCCTGATGCAGGCCGGCGTGCAGGGCATGACCGTGACCGAAGTGCGCGGCTTCGGCCGCCAGCAGGGCCAGGCCGAGGCCTATCGCGGTGCCGAACAGAACCTCAACCTGGTGCCCAAGTTGGAGATCGAAGTGGTGGTGGACGACGATGACATGTTGCGGGTGACTGATGCCATCGCCCATGCCGCCCACACCGGCACCGTTGGGGATGGCAAGATCTTCGTCGCCACTATTGCCAATGCCGTGCGCATCCGCACCGGCGAAATCGACGAACTGGCGCTCTGATCCTGCTGTGACACGGTGAATTGAGGGGCTGGCAACGCCGCCTGCGCCTGCTAAACCGCGCCCATGCCAACACTTGTCCTTCTCCGCCACGGCCAGAGCCAGTGGAACCTCGAAAACCGTTTCACCGGCTGGTGGGATGTCGGCCTCACCGATCAGGGCACCGCTGAAGCACTCGACGCCGGCCGCCGCATGAAGGAAGCCGGGCTTGATTTCGACATCGGCTTCACCAGCGTGCAGAGCCGCGCCATCAAGACGCTGAACCTCGCGCTCGCCGCCATGGACCGCGTCTGGATCCCGGTCACCAAGAACTGGCATCTCAACGAACGCCACTATGGCGGCCTCACCGGCCTCAACAAGGCCGACACGGCGGCCAAATATGGCGAGGATCAGGTGAAGATCTGGCGCCGCAGCTTCGACGTGCCGCCGCCGCCACTGGAACCGGGTTCACCCTTCGATCTCTCCGGCGATCGCCGCTATGAAGGCATCACCGTGCCCGCTGCCGAAAGCCTGAAAGACACGATCGCCCGTGTGCTGCCCTATTGGGAATCCACCATCGCACCGGAACTTCGCGCCGGCAAACGCGTCATCATCGCTGCCCACGGCAACTCGCTGCGTGCCCTCGTCAAGCACCTGTCCGGCCTTTCGGACGAGGATATCGTCCACGAGGAAATCCCGACGGGCCAGCCCATGGTTTATGATCTGGCCGATGATCTGACAGCGATTTCGCGGCGTTATATCTGAGGCGCGCGCCAAAAGCTTGACGCCCGTCCAGACTTCGCCAGACTGTCCGTTCCACGGGCAGGGGGCAGACACATGATCCGGCATTTACTGGCAGCAACGGCATTGGTCGCCGCACCCGCACTCGCGGCCCCTGCCGATACCGTCCTCCTCCACGGCCGCATCATCACTGCCGACGCGCAGGACAGCATCGCCCAGGCCCTCGCCATCAGCGGCGGCAAGATCGCCGCTGTGGGCAGCGACGCCGCCATCACCAAACTGGTCGGCCCCAAAACCAGGGTGATCGACCTGAAGGGCAGAGCCGCCACGCCCGGCCTGATCGACACCCACGCCCATATCCTCTCCACCGGCCTTGGCGAACTTAACCAGATTCCGCTGGCCGGCGCGCGTTCGGTGGAAGACATGGTCGCCGCAGTGAAGGCCCGTGTCGCCACCACGCCCAAGGGGCAATGGGTGCTGGGCGTCGGCTGGGACGAAGGCAAGTTCGCCAATGGCCGTTACCCCACCGCTGCCGAGCTTGACGCCGTCAGCCCCGACAATCCGGTCTGGCTGGAAAACACCACCGGGCATTATGGCGTTGCCAACGGCCTCGCCCTGAAAATGGCCGGCGTCACCGCCGCCACTGCCACCCCCACTGCTGGCACCATCGAGAAACACCCCGATGGCCGCCCGGCCGGCGTGATGAAGGAAACCGCCCAGGAACTGATCACCCGCCTCATCCCCGAACCCACGGTTGAACAACGCCAGGCCGCGCTCTCCCACATGATCGCCCGCCTGCACGCAGAAGGCATGACCGGCTTCAAGGATCCCAGCATCGGCCGCGAGGATTGGGAAGCCTATCTGGGCCTCGCCAAGGCCGGCAACTTCCCGATCAACGCCTGCGTGCTGTTCTCTGGCGGGCGATCACTGGCCACGGCCACCAAGGCCCTTGCCGAAATCCGCCAAGCCAATACCGAAATCGCCCCCGTCGCCGGCAGTTCGCTCTCCGTCTGCGGCGTCAAACTCTTCATGGATGGCAGCGGCGCCGCGCCCACGGCCTGGATGTATGAAGACTGGAACCACCACCGCACCGAAATCGCCAAGGGCAACAGCGGCTATCCCCAGATCGATCCCGCCGAATATCGCCAGATGATCGCCATGTTCGTGCAAGCCGATATCGGCATCGGCACCCATGCGATTGGTGACAAGGCCATCGACTGGGTGGTGGATGGCTATGCCGACGCGCTGAAAACACACCCGGTGAAAGACCTGCGCCTCTCCATCATCCACACCAACACGCCCACCGATCACGCCATCGCCACCATGGCCGCCCTGCAACGCGACTATGGCTCCGGCTATCCCGAAACCCAGGCCACCTTCACCTGGTGGATCGGGGACATTTACGCGGCAAACCTCGGCCCCGCCCGCTCCCTGCGCCTCAACCCCTATGCCACCTATGTGAAGAACGGCATCCAATGGGGCGGCGGATCAGACACGGGCGTCACCCCTTTCCCCGCCCGGCTCGGCCTCTGGTCCTCCACCGCCCGCGAAACCAGCGGCAAGGTGTGGGGAGACGCCCCGTTCGGCACCGCCGAAAGCGTGGACATCCACACGGCGCTGAAAAGCTACACCACCTGGGCCGCCCCCCTCATCCGCGCCGACAACGCCGGCACGCTGGCCGTGGGCAAAGCCGCCGATATCGCCGTGTGGGACCGCGATCCCTATGCCGTGCCCACCGCCGCAGTGAAGGACATGAAGGCGGAGATGACGCTGTTCCGGGGCCGCGTGGTGTTCGAACGGAAGTAAGAGAGCACGTCACCCCGCACTTGATGCGGGGCGGCGGGCAGGGACACAGTCCCTGCACCCATTTGTTTTCAGGCGGTTTTTCGCGCCGGCGCGCTTTTTCCAGTTTTTGACGTTTCGTATCGAATAGAGACTTTTCAGCTGCCACTGACTGATTGCCCTCATTTGACACTTTTTCCGCATTTCGCGGGGTTTTGAACCGCCAACCTCCGCCTGGCCCACCCCTCACATCCCATGTGCAAGCGCAGCGCCCATCGACAGGATGACAGGCCTTGGCCGTGCACAACAGCAGGGGCTGGCAAATCGGGAACGTGGCCGCAGGCGGGCAGGGACTCGTCCCTGCACCCGTCCGCCGCAGGGGCGCCGCTGTAGGTTACAAAGGTTACAGATTCTTCCCCATGCGCACGCGCGTCTGGACAAGATCAATCGTGGAAAGAGCATCCGGGCGGGCCGAACGCCGAGGTTAACCCGCCAGCGCCCTGTAGGACAGCGTCCCGATGTGCGCTCTGCAACGAGGGAGGGAAAGGGAGCCTCCGGCGGGCAGGGACGTAGTCCCTGCACCCGGTTGTTTTGGGGCGGCCCTCAACCCCGATTCGTCACCCCGGACTTGATCCGGGGTCCCGCTTGTTTCCAACCGACAGTCGCTGGCCAAGTGCCGCCATCAGTCTTCCGGCTACCTCAGGATGCCGTTGCAGAAATCCGCGCCAACTGGCGCGGCGATTATTCTGGTCGCGGAATTCACCCGTCGCCGGGTGTAGTTGCCATGATTGACTCTCGCCAAACGCCGGACCGGCCTTGCGAAACACGATCAGCTGGCCTTGGCGGTCATAAGATTCGAATGATGCAAGATCATGCTGCGTGCACCACTTGGTCTGCCGCCCCCACCAGACCGACGCCCAGACCGAAAGTGGGATGCCGACCTGCCAGTCAGGATCATCCACCAGGATGATGCTCTTCAGCTCCAGCCCAGCCGGGATCTCTTCATGATAAGCAGCATGCATAGCCATGAATTGATCAAAATTTGATCATATTCAATGGTTTGATCAAAAGGCGCGTCGCAATCCCAATGTCGCATGGAGTGCACGGTGGCGACCCAATCGTTCCCGCAAGGGCATGGTGAGGAAGGGCAGACTCAGCCGCTCCGCTTGCCGCAAGGCATGCTCTGCGCGATGTCCGATCTGCATCGCGAACATCGCAGCGCCGTCATCGTCGAAAGCGACAAGACCCCTGTCGAACGCGGCATCCCACAATGCTGACAGCAACAGGCCATTATCGACCGAACGACGTTCCTCGGCGCTCTCGCAACGGTTCCAGGGCACCACGTGCGAGGCGCGCAGCAGCTCGCGGTCGCCAATGCCGGTCAAGGGGCAGGCCTTGTTCCAGCGCTCTTCCAGTTTCTTGCGAAAGCTGCTCTGCCCAATACGGCAAGCTTGCAGCCGTAGTGTTTCGGTCGCCACCGCTGTTTCCACGTCAACACCGGCAAGGCCGGTGGACAAGCGATAGCGTCCACCGCCGTCAAAAATCAGCACGCCTTCATTGCGGAGGTCCTGCAAGACACGACTGAGCGTTTGTTCGGGCGTCGCCCCTGCGCTGCCCACCGCCCTTGTGATGGTGTCGAGTTCGCGTTCAATCAATTGCTGGCGGGTGATGGCTGGATTCGTGCGAGATTGGCGTTGCACCGATTCCCAGACGGCGTCGCGCCATGTCGTTCGCATGTAAGCCTCGTTCGGATTTGAGTGGTCAGACTGGCATAATTGCGGCGCTTATCAAGTCGGCACCATGTTCATCCGGCAAGGACGCCAAGTAAGCTGGACCCCGGATCAAGTCCGGGGTGACGTGTGGGGGTGGCGGGGTGTCCCTCGACAGGCTCGGGATGAGCGGGTGGGGTTGAGGGCCGCCCTAAAACAAACGGGTGCAGGGTCCGCGACCCTGCCCGCCGGAGGCCGCTCTTACTTCAACCTCAGTAATCATCCCCCATCCGCAGCGCCGCGATGGGTTGGTTCGTGGGGGGGAGTTACAGCACCAGCGGCATCGAAGGCGGTTGATACGAAGACGCCGCCGAAACCGAAGCCGACGATATCGGCCAGGCCATCGCCGTTGATATCGGCGAGTTCGCGGTGGAAGATCGTGTCTGATGTCCAGCCTTGGTTGCGGCCGAAATTGGCCACATCGAAGGCGGCATCGCTGAAGGTGCCATTGGATTGGCCAAAGGCGATGAAGGTGCCGGCGATGCCAAAGCCCACAATGTCATCACGGCCATCGCCGTTCACATCGGCCAGATCGCGGGTGAACACGTCTTGCGTGCTCCAGCCCTGGTTGGTGCCGAAATTGCCGAGCACAAGATTGGCCGTGCCGAACGTGCCGTTGGTTTGGCCCAGCGCCACCAGCGTGCCGAACGTGCCGAAGCCCACGATATCGGCGCGGCCGTCGCCGTTCACATCGGCGACTTCGCGGTGGAAGCTGTTGTTGGAACTCCAGCCCTGATTGGTGCCGAAGTTGCTGATGGCCAGCGTGGCGGCGCCGAATTGCCCGCCGGCGGAGCCCAGCGCCACGAAGGTGCCGGGGGTGCCAAAGCCGATGATATCGGCATAACCATCGCCGTTCACATCGGCCAGGGTGCGGGCGAACCCGTCTTGCGTGCTCCAGCCATTGGCGGGGTTGAAATTGCTGGATCGCAGGCTGGCCGCGCCGAATGTGCCATCGGCCTGCGCCAGCGCCACCAGCACGCCGAAGGTGCCAAAGCCCACGATATCGGCGCGGCCATCGTTGTTCACATCAGCCAGCTCGCGGTGGAAGATATTGTCTGAACTCCAGCCCTGGTTCACGCCGAAGTTTGCGGTTGCCGAAATCGGTGCGGCAAATGTGCCATTGGCCGATCCCAGCGCGACCAGCGTGCCGGCCTGCCCGAAGCCGACGATATCGGCAAAGCCATCGCCGTTCACATCGGCCGCCTGGCGCGGGAAGCGATCCTGGGTTGACCAGCCGCCGGCGCCAACCGCGAAATTGGCGATGCGCGGCGCGCCGGGATCGGCGTAGGTGAAGGAAAACAGCCCATCGAAGAAGCGGAACAATTCGGTGCCCGACAGCGTGTCTGTGCCATCGCGGGAGGTGATGGTGATGGTGCCGTCTGCGTTTTTGGTCACGGTTGCCGAGCCGCGCGTGCCGCTGAACTCCGCCGTATCGATGCCCCGGCCGCCAAGAACGCGGTTATCGCCACCGCCGGCCGTGAAGCGATCGTTCAGAGCTGACCCGAACAGGATGTTCGTGTTGTTGATGACGGTACGCCCGACAATCTGGTCTGGCGTGATCAGATTGGCGGCGGTGAACTGGCCCGGCAGGATGTTGAAGAATGTGAGGGTCGATGCGCCCCCTGATCCGGGCAGGGTGAAGATCGTATCGGGGCCATCCTGAACCAGAGCGGCCTGGAATTCCGCGAAGCTGATGTTGCTGAAGGCGGAGAAATCCAGTCGCAGCCGGCCGGCATTGGTATCCCTGATGACATCCCGCCCGAAATTGGGGTCAGTAAAGACGAACAAATCCGTGCCGAAGCCAGCGCCACCAAATATCAGGTCGTCACCCCTTGTCATCATGAAGGTGGTCAAGGCCCCGCTGGCTCTGATGGTGTCGGCGCCAAGGCTGTCAAAATAAACGATGTTGGAAATAAAGCCGGTCGAGTTTGTAGTATGAACCGCCGTGCTGGTATCGAAAATGAAATCACTGATGGATATCTGGTTGGGTGTGACGTTTTTGAGCAGGATCGATTCCGAATTGAGAAAGATCAGCGTGTCAGCGCCAGATTTCACGATGAATGGTGCGATCTGCGCGAAACTGGCTACCCCGCGGCGCGACAGATCAATCTTGTCCTCACCCGGCGTGAAATCGGTGATGATGTCGTTGCCGAGCGCGCCGATGAAAATGTTCTGCAGCGCGCCAACGCCGAAATTGCCGTTGATGCCGCGCCCGAAAATGAAGGTATCGGCGCCGCTGCCGCCGCTGAGCAGATCATTGCCGCCATTTTCAAACAGCCGGTCGTTGCCTTCAAAGCCGAACAGCCGGTCGTTGGATTGGCCGCCCACCAGCGTGTTGGTGCCTTGGCCGCCAATCAGCGTGTTGATGTCGTTGTCATTCCCATTCAGCGTGTCATCACCCAGGCCGGCAAACAGAATGTTGGTCTGGCCCGGCGTAACGCTAAGCGTTTCGGCCACCGCGCTGGTATCGAAGATGAAATCCTGTGCGGTCAGATTGGCGGCCTGAATGCCGTTGATCGTGATGGTGCTGGCCAACGATCCCGTGCCAATGGTCAGGACGGCATTGCCGCCAACATCGGAAAGGACGACGGAAAGCTGGTTGAAGCTGCCGATGCGCAGGCGTGACAGATCAATCCTTTCCTGACCCTGCACAAAATCGAAGATGATATCATTGCCAAACTGGAAGTAATTGACTCCTCTGCCGAGGCCACTGAACACGAAGGTGTCGTTACCCCCTTGACCGTAGAGGGAGTCGGAACTCGGGCCAGCGTTCAGCCGGTCATTACCGGCACCGGCCAGGAGTATGACCCGGTTGCTTCTTTGTCCTTGCGCAACGGTCAGCGTGTCGTCGCCAACACCGCCGATCAGAACACCGCTACCGCCGTTGTACACCAGGGTGCGACTGGTCGTGCTTGTGTTGAAGATGAAGTCGGCGTCGGTCAATTGCGTGGGCAGGATGCCGGCAATGACGATACTTTCCACGAGGTCTGAAATGCCCAGCGTAATTTTCGTGTCATTGCCGACCTGGCTGATCAGCGGTGCAATCGACGCCAGATCGCTGCCGAAACCGAAAAATCGCCCTGAAACGTCGATCTTGTCCTCTCCCTGCCGAAAGTCGGTGATCCGATCATCGCCAATTGCTTCGCCCGGCGCATAAAACTGGAAAACATCGTTGCCGGTGGCCCCGGTCAGCGTGTCGTTGCCAAACCGCCCATTGATGATGTCGTCACCGACGGTACCCACCAGAACATCATTGTTGAACGTACCAAAGATGTCGCTGACGACCGTCAGCATGACGCCGCCGCCCTGCGCCGCGCGCGCGACAAACCGGCTCGAGATCGAATCCATCGGGCCGTTCAGGAACGATGCCAGTGTGACGCTACCGCCAGTATAGGTCAGGGTCGATTGCGAAACACCGATATTGCGGTTGAAGGTGAAGCCTTGCAGCACGGCATCGCTGATGATGATGGTTTCGCCCGGGCCGAAATCGGTGATCGTGTCACCGTTGAGGCCAGCCGCCGTGTCGCGGAAAATGTCGAACCCCGCGCCGCCAGTCAGTGTGTCGATGCCGGCGCCGCCGGTCAACGTGTCGTTGCCGGCAAGTCCGTTGATGGTGTCGTTGTCGGCCGTGCCGTTAAGCACATCATCGTTCACCGTACCGAGAATTTCAGCCACTGCAGACCCCTGTTCTTGCTTGTTGGCGATTGTGGCCAGCATCATGGGCCAAGGCAATGAAATTCGTGGTTGAATGCGCCTGTGATACAGCGGGCCGCAGTAAAAATGCAGCAGAATATGGCAATTTCCCGTGGCGTGGCGGGCTCAGCTGAGACTTGTCCCGGCCGTCAACTTCACCGCCATCTGCGAGAACTTTAGCTCCGCCCCTCCGTCGCCCTGCGGCCGCCACCTCCCCCAGAGGGGGAGGATCATTTTCAATTATCATCCCCCATCCGCAGCGCGGCGATGAACGCCTCCTGCGGGATGTCCACGTTCCCATACTGCCGCATCCGCTTCTTGCCTTCCTTCTGCTTGTCCAGCAGCTTGCGTTTGCGCGATGCGTCGCCGCCGTAGCATTTGGCGGTGACGTCTTTGCGCAGGGCGGCGATGGTTTCGCGGGCGATGACCTTGCCGCCGATGGCGGCCTGGATCGGGATCTTGAACAGGTGGCGGGGGATGAGGTCTTTCATCCGTTCGCACATGTGGCGGCCGCGGGCTTCTGCGGCGCTGCGGTGGACGATCATGGAGAGGGCGTCCACCGGCTCCATGTTGACCATGATCGACATTTTCACCAGATCGCCTTCGCGGTGGCCGATCTGGTGGTAGTCAAAGCTGGCATAGCCGCGGCTGATGGATTTCAATCGGTCGTAGAAATCGAACACGACTTCGTTGAGCGGCAATTCATAGACGACCTGGGCGCGGCCGCCCACATAGGTGAGGTTTTTCTGGATGCCGCGGCGATCCTGGCAGAGTTTCAGGATGGAGCCGAGATATTCATCCGGCACATAGATGGTGGCTTCGATCCACGGTTCGTCGATCTGCAGGATGGACGACGGATCAGGCATATCGGCCGGGTTGTGCAGTTCAAGGGCAGAACCATCGCGCAGCATGATGTGATAGACGACCGATGGCGCGGTGGTGATCAGATCGAGATCATATTCGCGGCTCAGGCGTTCCTGAATGATTTCAAGGTGCAGCAGGCCGAGGAAGCCGCAGCGGAAGCCGAAGCCCAATGCGGCGCTGGTTTCCATTTCGAACGAGAAACTCGCGTCGTTCAGGCGCAGGCGCGAGATGGATTCGCGCAGTTTTTCGAAATCGGCGGCGTCGGTGGGGAACAGGCCGCAGAACACGACCGGCTGCACTTCCTTGAAGCCGGGCAGGGCTTCGTTGGCGGGCTTTTTCGCATCGGTGATCGTATCCCCCACGCGGGCCTGGGCCACTTCCTTGATCTGCGCGGTGATGAAGCCGATTTCGCCGGGGCCGAGTTCGGTGAACTGTTCGATCTTGGGACGGAAGGCGCCGACACGGTCCACCAGGTGGATGCTGTCTGCCGCCATGAACTTGATCTGCTGGCCCTTTTTGATGACGCCATCGATGATGCGCACCAGCACGACGACGCCGAGATAGGGATCGTACCAGCTATCGACCAGCATGGCCTTCAACGGCTTGGTGGGATCGCCCTTGGGCGGCGGGATGCGGTGGACGATGGCTTCCAGCACTTCGACGATGCCGATGCCGGATTTGGCGCTGGCCAGCACGGCGCCCGATGCATCGAGGCCGATGATGTCCTCGATCTCTTTCTTCACCTTTTCGGGATCGGCAGAGGGCAGATCGATCTTGTTGATCACCGGCACGATTTCATGATCATGCTCGATGCTCTGATAGACGTTGGCCAGCGTCTGCGCTTCGACGCCCTGGGCCGCGTCCACCACCAGCAGCGCGCCTTCGCAGGCGGCGAGGCTGCGCGAAACTTCGTAGGCGAAATCGACGTGGCCGGGCGTGTCCATCAGGTTAAGGATATAATCCTTCCCGTCGGACGCGCGGTAATCCAGGCGCACGGTTTGCGCCTTGATCGTGATGCCGCGCTCCTTCTCGATATCCATATTGTCCAGCACCTGCTCGCTCATCTCGCGCAGTTGCAGGCCGCCGGTCGTCTGGATCAGGCGATCAGCCAGCGTGGATTTCCCGTGATCGATATGGGCGATGATCGAGAAATTGCGGATACGATCTTGGTCGACAGTCATGCGAGGGCTTTAGCAGAGGCGGCGGGAAGGGCAACGCGACAGTTGGACTTGGGGGTGGGCAAGTCTAGCCTGCTTGACCCGTTGCCACGCGCGCCATAGCGGAACGGCACAGATTCGGGAGACCTGCCTTGACCCTTTCCATCGCGATCGTCGGCGCCGGCCCGGCCGGTTATTACACCGCCGAAGCCGCCCAGAAGCAGTGGGGCGACGCCGTGCGCATCGACATCATCGATCGCCTGCCCACGCCCTATGGCCTGATCCGTGCCGGCGTGGCGCCGGATCACCAATCGATCAAGGCGGTCACCAAGCGGTACGAGGCGACCAACCTGGCGCCGGGCACGCGGCTGGTGGGCAATGTGATGTTGGGCCGCGACGTGTCGGTGGAAGAATTGCTGGGCCTCTATGATGCGGTGGTGCTGTCGGTGGGTGCGCCGCTGGACAAGCCGATCGGCATTCCGGGCGATGATCTGCCCGGCGTGGTTGGTTCGGCGGCGTTTGTTGGCTGGTACAATGGCCATCCCGATCATGCGGGCCTGAATGTCGATCTGTCCCACCACGGCGCGGCCATCATCGGCAACGGCAATGTCGCCATCGATTGCGCGCGGGTGCTGGCGAAGACGGTGGATGAACTAAGCCAGACCGATATCGCCGATCATGCGCTGAAGACGCTGGCGGAAAGCAGCGTGCGCGATGTGCACATCATTGGTCGGCGCGGGCCGCACCAGGCCAGCTTTACCACCAAGGAAGCCGGCGAGCTGGGCCACCTGGTGCGCGCGCATCCGGTGGTGCGGCCGGGCGATTTCCCGCCGGAAGCCGAAGACGCCGCGCTCGATCCCGGCCAGCGCAAGATGGTCACCCATTTGCGCGGCTTTGCCGGGCTGCCGCGCGGCGACAAGCCGGTGACAATCAATTTCGAATTCTTCCGCCGCCCGGTCGCGGTGGAAGGCCATGGCAAGGCTGAGCGCCTGATCGTGGAGACGACGCGGCTGGAGAATGGCCCGAATGGACTTGGGGCGGTTGGCACTGGCGAACTGCACGCGATTCCATGCGGGCTGGTGATCGCCTGCATCGGCTATCGCACGGCGGAGATTCCCGGCGTCAACTGGTCTGACAAACTGGGCCGCTTCCCCACCGATGATGCCGGCCGGATTGCGCCGGCGCTTTATGCCAGCGGTTGGGCGCGGCGTGGCCCCAGTGGCACCATCGGCACCAACCGGCCGGATGGGTTTTCCGTGGTGGCCGCCATGGTGGAGGACGGCATCGCTGCTTCCGGCAAGGCGGGCCCGGCGGGGTTGGATGCGCTGTTGGCAACGCGCGGCGTAAAGGCCACGGATTTTGCCGGCTGGCAGAGGATCGAAGCCGCCGAAGTGGCCGGCGCTCGCGCTGGCGCCCCGCGCGAGAAGATCGTGGACGTGGCCCGCATGCTGGCGCTGGCCTGAGGCCGATCAGGCCGCGGCGAAATCGACCAGCACGAAGCTGACATTGTCCCGTCCGCCGGCGTCGAGCGTGCGCAGCAGCAGCTGATCGCAGGCGTCGACGCGCGGCCTGTGCAGGATCTGGCCGATGTGCGCGTCGGCCAGTTCGCCGTGCAGGCCATCAGTGCAGACAAGGTAGCGGTCTCCGGGTTGGACATCGGTCTCGGCCACATCGGCGCTGTCGCGCCCAGGCAGCCCGATCGCCTTCCACAAATCATGGCGGCCAGGGTGATGCCTGGCTGCTTCGGCGCTGATCAGGCCCTGTTCCACCAGCGCCTGCGCGCCATTATGATCGCAGCTGAGTTGTTCGAGCCTGCCACCTCGCCAGCGGTAGATGCGGCTGTCGCCACACCAGATCAGGCTGGCGCGGCCCTCGCGCGACAGCAGTGCCGCCAGTGTCGTGCCCGACAGTCCGCCCGCGGCCGCCGCACGGCGGGCAATGGTCGCGCTGGTCGCTGCAATGACGGCCGTGATGGCCTGCACCAGGGCACCATGGCCCAACCCGGCCGGCAGTTCCACCAGCGCATCGACCACCGCCTGTGCTGCCGCATCGCCGGCCATCAGGCCACCCATGCCGTCGGCCACAGCCCACAGGCCGTGATCGTCGCGGGCCAGCCAGCGATCCTCGTTGCGGTGGCGTCGGCAGCCGACATGGCTGACAGCGTGGCTTGTGGCGCTGAGGGCGGGGTTGGGCATCATGGCGGCGATTGTGGCACGGACCGCAGGGGCCGGCAATTTTGCGGTGGAAAGGCCGGTTTATGTGGTTGCACCGTCCGCCTTGCCCGGCTATAGCGCCGCTTCCGCAAGGATCGGGGCGTAGCTCAGCCTGGTAGAGCGCTGTCTTCGGGAGGCAGAGGCCGGAGGTTCGAATCCTCTCGCCCCGACCATTTGGTGTTGAGGTTCGGTCCCGGCGAATCTTCGTCCGCTGCTCTGCAGGGGAATGGGAAGGAAGGTTTCAAGCCTTTGTTCCGGCGAACGGAAAAAGAGGGCTGGCAGCAATGCCGGCCCTTTTTCGTTGTCGCCCCCAAAGCGAGACCCGCTCATGCCGAGCTTGTCGAGGCACGCGCCACATTCCGTGCGTGCCTCGACAAGCTCGGCATGAGCGGGTCTGGTGTTTCAGATAGGGCTCAGTCAGCCCAGTTGGAACCGCTCCGCCGGTAGCCCTTTCACCCCCACTTCATACACCAGCACATCACCGGCATGCGGTTCGGCTGAACGACCCAGCCCTTCGGTGGCGCTGGTGACGAAGAGCAGATCGAGCGCTGGCCCGCCGAAGGCCACGCAGGTGACCTGGCTGACGGGCAGGGCAAGTCGGCCGGCAACCGTGCCATCGGGGTTGTACGCCGTGACGCGGCTGCCGCCCCATTCGGCGTTCCACAGCCGGCCATCGGCATCGACGTCCGATCCATCGGGCGCGCTGCCCGGCTCGGTGCGGGCGAACAGTTCGCCATCGCCCAGCGGGCCATTGGCGGGGTAACGCAGGATGCGGCCTTTGGTTGAGTCGGCGAAATAGGCGTGCGCGCCGTCGGGCGAGAAGCAGATCGAATTGCTGATCCCGATGCCGTCGCGCAGGGGCACGGGCGGGATCGAGCCGGGCGGATCAAAGCGGTAAAGGCTGCCGCGCTCTGACGGTGCGCGGGCATCGTCTTCCACCATCGCCCCGGTCCAGAAACGGCACTGCCGGTCCACCCGGCCGTCGTTGAGGCGCATGCCATGGGCTTCCAGATCCAGCCGGTGCAGCCATGCGATGTGGCCGCTGGCCGGCGTGAACAGGGCAAAGCCGTTGGCCAGTGCCAGCAGCAGGCGATCCGGATCATCGGTGAGCGCCAGCGATCCGAGGCGTTCGGGCAGGGCGATGCGTTCCAGTTGCTGCGCGTCGTGGTGCCAGCACAGCAGTTCGCTCTTCTGAATATCGGTGAACCACAGGCAGCCGGCCCGATCATCCCACACCGGCCCTTCGGCCAGCACACATTGCGCGGGGATGATGAAGGCGGGTTGGCTGGGCAGTTCAAGCATGGCGGGCAGGATTGCACTGCCGCCATGGCCGGCGCAAGAAGCGCTGATGAGCCGAGATTTTCTTGATGGGCGCCGCCCGCTGATCGCCATCCTGCGCGGGCTGGCGCCGGAACGCGCTGCCGATGTGGCCCATGCGCTGATGGATGCCGGCATCAGCCTGATCGAAGTGCCGCTGAACTCGCCTGATCCGCTGGCCAGCATCGAGGCCATCATCGCGGCAGTGGGGGATATGGCACTGGTCGGCGCCGGCACCGTGCTCGATACCGGCGCGGTGCGCAGCCTGGCCGGCATTGGCGCGCGGCTGGTGGTGGCACCCAACTGCAACCCTGCGGTGATCGAAGCGGCGGTGGCGAGCGGCATGATCGCGCTGCCTGGTGTGCTCACCCCAACCGAAATGTTCGCCGCCATCGCGGCTGGCGCCCATGGCCTGAAGCTGTTTCCTGCCGAACTGGTGCCACCGCCGGCGGTGAAGGCGGTGCGCGCCGTGTTGCCGCCGGGCCTGCCGTTGTTCATGGTGGGCGGTATCAATGCTGACACGATGGCCGCCTATCGCGCCGCTGGGGCGACCGGCTTCGGGCTGGGCAGTTCCCTGTTCACGCCGGGCAAGCCGCTGGCCGATATTGCGGCCGATGCAAAGGCTATCGTGGCGGCGTGGGACGGCCTCTGCAAAATCGACTGAACCGCTCATGCCGAGCTTGTCGAGGCACGCACGGGCTGTGGTGCGTGCCTCGACAAGCTCGGCATGAGCGGATTTGGGTTTTAGCCCAACTGCACGTCTGGCCTAAACCCGGCCGCCGTCGATCACCATGGCTTGCCCGGTGATCATCCGGCTGTCGTCGGCGGCGAGGAACAGCGCCAGATTGGCGACATCGACGGGCAGGATGCGCTGTTTGAGGGCTAGCTGTTCCATCCATTCGGCCTCGGCCTGCGGGGTCAGCCACAGCGCCAGCTGGCGCTCCGTCACCACCCAGCCGGGCAGGATGGCATTCACCCGGATCGCATCCGGCCCATATTGCCGGGCCAGCGCCTTGGTCAGCCCCACGATGGCCGATTTCGCCGCGACATAGGCCGGCATCCCCGCCGGGCCAAGCAGTGCGTTGATCGACGAGAAATTGATGATGCTGCCGCCCGCTGGCATCAGGCGGATTGCGGCCTGCGTGGCAAAGAAACCGCAATCGAGATTGACCGCCATCAGGCTGCGCCAGCGCGCTTCATCCACGGTGAGCGGATCGTGGCGGCTGTCGTTGGCGACATTGTTGATCAGCACGTCCAGCCCGCCAGCCGCTGCAGCAAAATCGGCGATGGCTGCCTGCAGCGCCGCTGTGTTGGTGACGTCGAGTGCTCGGAACCACGGGGCGACCGGCAGTGCATCAGCCAGGGCGGCTGCCGCGTCGGCTGCCAGATCGACATGGCCCACCACGGCGCCTTGCACGGCAAAGGCCGTCACCAGCGCCGCACCGATGCCCGTCGCGCCGCCAGTGATGAACACGCGGCGGCCGGCAAGGCTGGGATAGGTGGCAAATTCGCGGCTCATGCGGCCAGCATAGCGCGACGGAACGCCAAGTCACGCTCGGTAACACACGCAAAACCGGGGCCGGCCCTGTTGAGCCGGCCCCGGTCCGGTCGGGGGTTGAGGGGGTGTTGGGGGAAACGGGCGGCCACCCCCTCGGCAACCGCCCGCCCTTCCTTGTGGGCCGGTCAATTGGGGAGACCGACCCGCTGCGGAACCACGGTCAGGTCAGAAGTTGAACGAGACGCCCAGGCGAACCTGGTGCCGGTCGAAATTCTCGGCCCAGTCATAGCCCAGCCGCACGCTGACCGTATCGGTGACGAAATGTTCGACACCGGCGCCCAGGGTGAGCGTGTCATCGTTGAAGCTGAAATCGTCCACCACCGGGGCCGGGTTGGTGGTGGGCGGCTTCGGCGTGCGGGTTTGCACGGCGTTGAGGCGCGTGTCTTCCCAGCCGACCCGGCCAAAGATCATCGTGCGTTCGCCGACGATATAGCCCAGGCGGGCGGCCAGGCCGATGCTGCGGCCAATGTTGCTATCGACCACGGTCACGCTGGTGGCGTTTTCGCGGCGCAGCTGTTCCTTGATGGTGGAATCGGCCAGCCGCACTTCGCCGCCGATCACCACGCGGTCCGTCGCCTTCAGGTTGAAGCCGGCAAGGGCGCCGAAGGTCCAGCCGTCCTTGCTGGTGCGGCCGCTGCTTTCGTAACCGAAATCGCCGCCGACATAGAAGCCGTTGAACTTTTCGGCACAGGTTCCCGGTGCAGCGCTCAACAGCGCAGCGATGGCGCCCAACAGGGCGGTGCCCAGCACGGGGCGGTTGGTAAGGTTGATCGTCATAAGTCTCTCCGTCGAGGGGGTGAACCGGCTCGGGGCCGGCTGAGTGCGTCTCTGCAGGTGCGGCGTTGGCGGCAGCGTGGGTGGCAGCGTGGGAATTCGCGTTGGAATCGGCATTGAATTGGCAAAATCTGCCGCCATTATCGGCAAACGCCCATGCTCGTCCTCAACTGCCTTGGCCCGATGACCTTGTTTGCCGACGGTGCCGCGCGGCCGCTGCCGGCATCGCGCAAGACGCGGGCGCTGCTCGCCTTTCTGGCGCTGGAACCGCGCCGCCACCGCCGCGAACGCCTGTGCGAGATCTTGTGGGACGTGCCCGACGATCCGCGCGCGGCCCTGCGCTGGAGCCTGGCCAAGCTGCGGCCCCTGCTGGACCGGCCGGATCGGCTGCTGGCCGGACGTGAGGATCTGGGGCTCGACAGTATCGATCTGGTGGTGGACGTGGCCCAGGTGCGCGCTGCGCTGGCGGGCGGGCTCGATACGGTGCCGGCCGAACATCTGGAAGCGCTGTTCATTGCCACCAACCAGCCGTTTCTGGCCGGCAGCGATCTGCGCGCCCAGCCCCTGTTTGATGCGTGGATCGGCGCGGTGCGGCGGGAGATGGCCGATGCCGCCCGGCTGCTGGGCCAGGCCCTGCTGGCGCGGCCGCTGCCGGTGGCCACGCATCTGGCCGTTCTTGCCCGCATGATCGAAGCCGATCCGCATGGCGCCGATCTGCACGGCCAGCGTATTGCCCTGCTCACGGCCAGTGGTGACCGTGCCCAGGCCGCGCAAGCGAGCAGCGCCGCCCAGCGGCTGGTGGGTGAAGTCGATCCCGCCGCTGCGGCTGGCCTGGCCACCGCGGCCCGAACAGCAATGGTCACGCCGCCGCGCGCGCCGTTGGTGGCCGAAGCCTCTGGCGTGCTGGCGCGGGTGATCGTGCAACCGCTGGCCGCTGCCGGCAATCCCGCCATCGCCGATCCGCTGGCGCAGGTGTTGCAGGCCGGCCTTGCCGATGCGCTGGCGCGGTTCGGCAATCTGCATGTTGCCACTGCGGCCGATGCGGCCAGCGCTCCAGAAACGAGCGCGCACGTCGTCTCGGGCAGCCTGGTGCAATCAGGCCCGCGCGTGCGGGTGCGCTGCCGCCTCACCGATCCGGCCGGGCAGATCTTGTGGAGCGACGACTATACACGCGAAGGCGACGATCTGCTGGCGCTGGAGGATGAACTGACCGCCGCCATCGCCGCCGCGCTTGAATCGCGCATCCGCTTTGCCCGCGCCAACGACGCCCAGGAACGTCCGCCCGCCACCGCCAACGCGCTGTTCCTGCGGGCGCTGGCGCACATGATGGGCGATGGCGATTTCGCGGCGGTGGAACGCTATCTGGAGCAGGCGCTTGAGCGCGATCCCGATCACGGCCTGTCGGGCGCCTATCTGCCGTGGGCGGCGGTGCAGACCGGCAAGATCGTCTCGCCGGAAAGCGCGGTGCGCTATGCCGGCATCGCCCGCCACGCCATCCACAGCGCGCCGGATGACGTGATGGTGCAATCGGTGGGCGGGCTGTTCTACCTGCTGCTCAGCCATGATTTCGATGGCGCCCTGGCAGTGATCGAGCGCGCACTCAGCCGCCAGCCGCATTATGCCTTCCCGTGGCTGGCGCGGGGCTGGGTGCGGGTTCATGCCGGCGACAGCCCGGGTGCGCTGGCGGATTTCGACCGCGCTGAGGCGCTGTCAGTCGCCGATCCCACCGACAATGGCATCAACGCCGGTCGCGCCCTGGCCTGTTATCAGGTGGGCGATCTTGATGCGGCGCGGGCCTGGGTGCAGCGCGCGATGGCGCGCAGCCGCACCAGCCTGGAAGCGATGCGGGTGGGCATTGCCGCCGCCTTTGAGCAGGGCCGGCTGGACGATGCCCGCGCGCTGGCGCAGGCGCTGCTGGCCCGCAATCCCGGCGAACGCGCCAGCCGGGCGCGGATCATGCCGTTTCGCGATCCCGGCGTTTCTGATCGATTTTATGCGGCGTACACGGCCGCCGGCATTCCCGATTGAGCCGGCGCGCCGTAGCGGCTAGGCAGGGGGCATGAACCCGCTGCTCTCTCTCATCCCTGAAACCGAACTGCCGCCGGTGCTGGTCACCGGCGGCGCTGGCTATATCGGCAGCAATGCCGCGCTGGCGCTGATCGATCGCGGGGTGAAGGTGGTGGTGCTGGACGATCTGTCCACCGGCAACCGCGGCCTGGTGCCCGAAGGCGCGATCTTCGTGGCTGGTCGCGCCGGAGACCATGCGTTGGTGGAACGCGTGATCCGTGAACATGGCATTGGCGCCGTGCTGCATTTTGCTGCCCGCATCTCGGTGGCGGAATCGGTTGAACAGCCGGCGCTTTATTACCGCGAGAATTTCGGCGAAACGCTGAGCCTGGCTGAAACCGCGCTGGCCTGCGGGATTGGCGCGTTCGTGATGTCGTCCACCGCGGCGGTCTATGGCGATGGTGATGGCCAGCCGCTGGAAGTGACCGCGCCCATCGCGCCGATCAATCCCTATGGCTGGTCCAAGGCCTTTGCCGAACGCGCACTGGCCGACATGGTGGCCGCCAACCGCAGCTTTTCGGTCGCCTGCCCGCGCTATTTCAACGTGTGCGGGGCTGATCCCCAGATGCGTTCGGGCCAGGCCAGCCAACACCCGCATCACCTGATCGAGCTCGCCTGCCACGTGCTCACCGGCCAGCGGGAGCGTTTCACCATCTTCGGCCGCGATTATCCCACGCCCGATGGCACTGGCGTGCGCGATTATGTTCATGTGACGGATCTGGCCGAGGCGCATATCCTGCTGCTGCGCGCCTGCCTTGCCGATCCCGGCCAGTATCATGCGGTGAACCTGGGCTATGGCCAGGGCGCATCGGTGATCGAAGTGCTCGACGCGCTGGAAGCCGTGTCGGGCACCGCCATCCCGCGCCACGACGGCCCGCGCCGCGCTGGCGATCCGGCGGTGTTGGTGGCGAAAAGCCAGGCGCGCGAACTGCTGGGCTGGCAGCCGCGCTTTGCCGATCTGGAAACCATGGTGGGCCACGCGCTGGCCTGGGAACAGCACCGTCTCGCCAGCCGCTGACACATCTCTGCAACGATAACGCCACATCGCTGCAACGCCACCGCCACACCCCTGTCATTGCCTGTCGCTAATGCGTCCGGGCAAGGACAGAGAAGGGGTTGCCCATGGCGTCTTTGCCGCTTGCTGTTGCCGATCAACTGCTTTGGCGTGAGCCGTCGCCCGCATCGCCACCGCCGTTCCGCCTGCCGCTGACCTGCCCGGCCTTCCTGTCTGACGATGACGAGCGCACCCCCAGCGGCAAGCTGAAACTGCGCACTGTGTGGATTTCCGATGTCCATCTTGGCACGCCGGGTTGTAACGCCGATCTGCTGCTGGATTTCCTGAAGTCGATCCAGCCCGAAACCCTCTATCTGGTGGGCGACATCATCGACGGCTGGAAGCTGAAGCGCGGCTGGTTCTGGCCGCCGCGCCATAACGACGTGGTACGCCGCGTGCTGAAAATGGCGGCCAAGGGCACAAGGGTGATCTTCATCCCCGGCAATCATGATGAATTCCTGCGGCCCTATGCCGGCCTGGGCTTTGGCGGGGTGGAGATCGCACTGGAAGCCATCCACACCACGGCCGATGGCCGCCGCCTGCTGGTGTGCCATGGCGATGAATTTGATGGTGTCGTGCTCTACCACCGCTGGCTCGCCTGGGCGGGGGACATTGGCTACGAACTGCTGCTGAAGCTCAATCGCCATTACAACCGCGCGCGGCAAAAGCTGGGCCTGCCCTATTGGTCGATTTCCGCCCACATCAAGAAGAAGGTGAAGAACGCCGTCGCCTTCATCGGCCGGTTTGAAGAGGCGGTGGCCGAAGCCGCCCGCCTGCGCGGCCTTGATGGCGTGGTGTGCGGCCATATCCATTCGGCCGAAATCCGCGAATTTGGCGGCATCAGCTACATGAACGATGGCGATTGGGTGGAAAGCTGCACGGCGCTGGCCGAGCACGCTGATGGCCGCATCGAAATCATCGATTGGGCGCAGCACACCCGCGACGCTGCCCTGCACGCCCTGCCCGCCCTGATGGCGGCCTGAAGGAACAGTCATGCTGAAACTCACGCTCGTCACCGATGCCTGGGAACCGCAGGTCAACGGCGTTGTCCGCACCCTGTCCACCACCATCCGGCTGTTGGCGGAACGCGGTGTGCGGGTGCAGGTGATCTCGCCCGATCAATATTGGTCGGTGCCGATGCCCAGCTATCCCGAAATCCGGCTGGCGATGACGACGCAGCGCCGCATCGGCCGGCAGATCCGTGCCTTTGCGCCGGATGCGCTGCACATCGCCACCGAAGGCCCGCTGGGCTGGCATGCGCGCGGCTGGGCGATGAAGCAGGGCATGGCCTTTACCACCAGTTTCCATACCCGCTTCCCCGATTATGTGTCGGCGCGCATTGGCATAAACCCGGAACGCGTGTGGCGTGTGCTGCGCCGCTTCCACGGTGCGGCCAGCGCGGTGATGGTGGCAACGCCGCGCCTCGCCGATGAACTCGCCAGCCACGGCATTTCGCAAACGCGGCTCTGGTCGCGCGGTGCCGATGTTGATCAGTTCCGCCCCGATGCGCCGCCGCACCCGGTTTATGCCGGCCTCACGCGCCCGGTGGCGCTGCATGTTGGCCGGGTGGCGGTGGAGAAGAATATCGAGGCGTTTCTGGCCGCGCCCTGGGCTGGCGACAAACTGGTGGTGGGCGATGGCCCGGCGCTGGATGCCCTGCAGCGCAAATATCCGGCGGCGCATTTCCTCGGGGCCCTGCACGGCCCGGCGCTCGCTTCGGCCTATGCCGGCGCCGATGTGCTGGCCTTCCCCAGCCGCACCGACACGTTCGGGCTGGTGATGATCGAGGCGCTGGCCAGCGGTACGCCGGTGGCCGGCTATCCGGTGCCCGGGCCGCTGGATGTGGTGGGGCAGGGCGGTTTTGGCCCTGATGGCCGTGCGCCGGGGCGCATTGGCGCGGTGGCGCATGATCTGGGCGACGCCATGCGCGCTGCACTGTCTGCACGGCGCGCCGATTGCGTGGCGCACGGCCGCCGCTATGCCTGGGATGGCTGTGTCGATCAGTTCCTGGCGGCGCTGGTCACCGGCGATGGCCAGCCGGTGCCCTGGCTGCCGGCACCCGGTCTGCAATTGGTCGCCTGATCGGCTTGCCGTCCTTCCCGGCTGCCCCTATCGAAAGGGCAGACAGGGGAGATTTTCGATGAAGCGCATTGCCTTGGCCGTGATGGCCATGTTGTCGTCGGTGTCGGCCAGCGCCGAAACGGTGGTGATCACCGCCGCGCGCATGCTGGATGTTGCCAGCGGCAAGATCATCGACAAGCCGATCATCGTGGTGGAGGATGGCCGCATCGCGCGCGTGTCCACCCAGGATCAGCTGCCGATCATAGATGGCCCCACCGGCAAGGCCCGCATCGATCTGGGCGATCTTACGATCCTGCCCGGCCTGATCAACATGCACGTGCACCTCACCAGCGATCCGGCGCTGGGTTTCCGCGCCGATCTTGATCATGTGCCGGCCTATTTCACGGCGGTAGGCGTCGCCATGGCGGGCCGCACGCTGGATGCCGGCTTCACCACGGTGCGCATTGTCGGCAGTGCCGAATTTAAGGGCGGCGTGATCGCCAAGGATACCCGTTAATCCCGTTAGCCGAACATTTTGTCGCGATTGACGTTGCCGCGTCGTCAGCGCAAATATTTCGATCTGCTGAGGTTTTTACGCGAGGGTGCAGCATGTTCGCGCATCGGGTTGTGCTTGCGCTGCTGCTGGGATCGGTTGCCGCTGCAGCCAAGGGCCAAAAGCCACCACCTCCGGTGTTGCCCGTCGATGGGCCGATCAACGTGACAATCAGTGGCCGCCCCGTCTGCCTGAAACTCAGCACCGGCGCGCTGGATGGGGTGTCCTTGTCATCCACCACCGCAACGGCAATGGCGCTGCGGCCCAAAGGCAGGGCACCGGCAATCCTGGTTGGCGGTGAACCAACGTCGGCATTGCAAAGCTATGGTGTCATTTCGATGTTCGGTTCGACGTTGCGCACGACGTTCTCATGGTTTCCCGATGCGCCACCAATGCCGGATTGTGATGGCACGATCGGGCCGGCCATGCTGCCGTTCTGGACGGTGCAGATCCATTTGCCCGGGCGCGGCGGCCGCCAGTGGGTCTGGCCGATGGATCACAGCATCCGTTCGGCCAGTTACGCCCGGCTTCCCATCGGCCCGCAAACGATCAGCGTGCTGATGAGCGTCGAGCGTGATCTGCGTTATCCATTGGCGTCTGCCGCGACGGGAACGGTGCTGCTGCGCATGTTTGGTGGCCGCATCGAGCCGGAGACCTGGGATGAAGACATGATCCCCGGCGTGCGCCGTCCCGTTCGCCTGCTGGTGCTGGGCAAGCCGCTGGTGATCGGGCCATGGCAGTTTGATCGGGTCGCGATCAACATTCAAACTGGCCGAGACCGGCTGTCGTCTGCGCGCGGACCACGCCCGGCTGTCCCGGCGCCTGCTGACCCATCGGAAATGACGGTAAAGGCCAAGATACCGTTGGGGCCATCGCCCAGTTACACGCTGATCATCCCGCGCGAATACGTCCGGCGCTGCGCCGGGCTGGTGTACGACAAGCGCGCCCGAAAACTGCATCTGGACTGCGCAGAGGTTGCCGCCCGCGAACGCTCTGACTATCCCATGACGGGCAATGAGGGATGAGCAGATGACCGACACCATAGCGCCAATGGCGCCCACCTGATGCCGCGTTGGTTTACCGCGCTGTTCTGGAGCAGCATCGCGATTGCCGCCGTGGTGGTGGGGCTTTCAACCTGGGATGCCTTCGGCGCCAGCCCGCCCGGTGCCGATCCCGTGCGGCCACGCAGCGTGAAGATCGAGCGCGACAAATGGGGCGTGCCGCACATCCACGGCAAGACGGATGCCGATGTCGCCTATGGCATCGCGTTGGCCCATGCCGAGGATGATTTCCGCAATCTGGAAGAAGTTATCGCCGCCGTGCGTGGCCGTGCCGGGGCGATATTGGGCGAAGACGGTGCCGGCATCGATTTTGCCGGCCATGCGCTCGATGCGCGCGGCGTGGCGGATCGCGGCTACAACAGCCTGTCGCCCGCCACCCGCGCCCTGGTCGAAGCCTATGCGCAGGGGTTGAACGAGTATGCCCGCAGCCACCAACATGAGCAGCGCTTGCAGGGCCTGTTCCCCGTCACCGGCAAGGATGTTGTCGCCGGCTTCGTGCTGCGTTCACCGTTTTTTTTCGGCATGGAGCGCGTGCTGGAACCCTTGGTGAAGGGCGAGTTGCCGCCGCGCGATTCCGGGCCGGTGGATGAACGTGGCAGCAACGCCTTTGCGGTGTCGGCGGCGCGGTCTGGCGATGCCACCACCCGCCTGATCATCAACAGCCACCAGCCCTGGGAAGGCGGCGTGGCCTGGTGGGAACTGGTGGTGCATAGCGATGAAGGCTGGGATTTTGCCGGCGCCAACTTCCCCGGCGCGCCGTTCCCGCTGCTGGGCCACAACAAGAATCTGGGCTGGGCCAACACGGTGAACCGGCCGGATCTGATCGATGTGTACAAGGTGGTGCTGAATGACGATCGCACCCAGTATCGGTTCGATGGCAAGTGGCTGCCGCTGGAATCCCGGCGCGTCTGGCTGCGGGTGAAGTTTGGCCCGCTGGTGCTGCCGGTGCCGCGCACCGTCTATCGCAGCCGCCACGGCATGGTGATCATGAACGACAAGGGCGCTTTTGCCATCCGCCACGCCGGCATCGGTGAAGTGGCACAGGTGGAACAATATTACCGGCTGAACAAGGCGCAGAACTTTGCCGAATGGCAGGCAGTGATGGCGATGCAGGCGGTGCCGGCCACCAATTTCGTCTATGCCGACGCGCAAGGCCATGTCGCCATGGTCTACAACGCCAAATTCCCCGATCGCCGCCCCGGTTTCGATTGGAAAGGCGTGCTGCCCGGCGACACTTCGGCCGCGTTGTGGACTGGTTACAAGCCGTGGGTTGCCGATCCGATGGTGATCGATCCCACATCCGGCTGGGTCGCCAATGCCAACAACATCCCGTGGGTGAGCACGGCGCCGCAGGATAATCTGAAGGCCAGCGATTTCGCCGCGGAACTGGGCGTTGAAACCTACACCACCAACCGCATGCACCGTTATGCCGAACTGTTTGCGCAGTTGAATGGCCCGATCAGCCGCGAAGCGCTGCTGCGCATCAAGTTTGACAAGGCCTACAGCCGTGCCTCGCCGGCCGGCAAATGGATGCTGGCCGTGCTGGCGCTGGACACGCGCGGGAAGCCCGATCTGGCCGAAGCGCAAGCGCTGCTCAAA
>Ga0209278_1000334_pt1 | contig 41556 bp, 41 predicted proteins | sample JI81BgreenDNA_FD_187504 | JGI IMG/M metagenome (GOLD analysis project Ga0209278, IMG submission 187504) | Wastewater effluent complex algal communities from Wisconsin, to seasonally profile nutrient transformation and Carbon sequestration -... | ecosystem: Engineered > WWTP > Effluent > Algae...
CGTTATGGGTATCCGGCGTTCGACCCTGGGTGGCTTTGAGACTGTTTGGATATCAACCGGTGTGCGTTTTTCGGGGAGGTGATGCAAGAAGAGCACAGGGAATCTGTCTAAGCCGATCGGCAATTGCAGCGGCTTATCTCTTGGCAATCATCCATTCACCCGGGTGCGTCGCCCTTATGCTAGGCGGTCGGGCAAAGCGACGGGAGGCCCAAGGCGCAACACATGCGGCGTCTGCGACCGGCGCAAGCGTGCAATCCGATATGTCTAACACAGCGAATGAGCAAAATTACTCCGCTTCGTCCTTCTTATCCCCCTTCTTCTCCCGCAGCGTCCACAGTTGCCAGCCGGCGAAGGCGAGGACAGCGAAGAGGCTGACCCCGGCTTCGATCAGGCCGTAATATTCAACCGGGATCTCCATCGAGTCAGCGCCGAATCGGGCCGTCTGGCCCATAGAGCGGGAACGGCGGTCGCTTGGGCGTGGGCGGCGGGTTCTTGGCGAGGGCGTCCATGGCCAGCGCCACCGCCTTTTCCAGTTGCGGATCGCCGCCGGCCATCATGGCGGCCGGGTCCTGATCCACCTCCACATCGGGCGGCACGCCGATATTTTCCACGGCCCACTCACTGGCCGGGGAGAAGAAGCCCACCGACGGGCTGGTGAGCTGGCCGCCGTCCATCAACGGCGGAATGCCGCCGATGCCCACCAGGCCGCCCCAGGTGCGCTTGCCCACCAAGGGCCCCAGTTTGAAATCGCGGAACATCCACGGCAGCATGTCCCCACCGCTGGCCGATCCTTCGTTGATCAGCATCACCTTGGGCCCCAGCACGCTGGCCGATGGCGTGCGATCGATGCGGCCATAGCGCGGTTGCCACCAGCTGATCAGGCGGCGGTTCATCACCTCGATCATGTAATCCGCCGCCTGGCCGCCGCCGTTCCAGCGATCATCGATCACCATGCCCTGCCGGTCGGTCTGCGCGAAATAATAGCGGTTGAAGCTGGTAAAGCCGCCGCCGCCGGTGTTGGGCAGATAGACATAGCCGAGCTTGCCGCCCGAGAGCTTGTCCACGCGCTGGCGATTGTCTTCAATCCAGGTGAGGTTGCGCAGGCGGGCTTCGCTGGCGATGGGCACCACGGTGACATCGCGCGGCGCGCCGGCCCGCGACAGGGTGAGCGTGATGGCCTGATCGGCGGAGCCTTCCAGATGGCGCTGGATATCCTCGGTGCTGCTCACCGCCGCGCCGTTGATCGCAGTGATGCAATCGCCGGCCTTCACATCCAGGCCGGGGCGGGCGAGCGGGGCCTTGATATCGGGCGTCCAGGTGCCGCCATCGTGGATGCGGGCCAGGCACCAGCGGTTGTCGCGGATTTCATAGTCCGCACCCAGCAGGCCGCCCGGCACGCGCTTCGCCACCGGGATGGCGCCGCCGCCGCCGCGCAAATGGCCGATGGAAAAGCCGGTGAGCGCTTCGTGGAAGAGATAGTTCAAATCCCCGCGCGACTGGATGCCGGGCAGGAACGCGGCCAGCGATTTTTCCGCCGCCGCCAGATCATAGCCGTGGAAATTGGGATCATAGAAATAGGCGCGCTGCACCCGCCAGACTTCGCGATACATCTGCGCCCATTCCGCCGCCGGATCGATGCGGGCCATCAGGCCATCGGTTTTGACGCGGGTATCGGGATCGCTGGCCTTGAACGGCTTGGCGGCATCGGCGACCAGCCAGGTGGATTGCCCGGCCGGATTGGGCGGGGTGCGGACGAGCAATTTGGTGCCGTCGGCCGACAGGCTGAACTGTTGCGCCTTGTCGAACAAGGTCTCGGTTTTCTTGCCTTCAAGGCTCCAGCGCAGCAGCGTCGCGCCGGGGCGTTCATCGGCATCCACGTCGATCGGTTCGTTGGCGCGCAGCAGCCAGAGCACGCCGCCCTTGCCCGCCACCAGATTGCGATAATCGGCGGCCGGCAGCGGCAGCGCGACCATGCGACGGGCGATCTGATCGAGCGGCAGCCCGGCCAGATCGATCTTCACTGGCGGGATGGCAGGGGCCGCGGGTTTCTTGGCGTCCGCCTTCATTTCCGGCGCAGCGGGCGGCGCGGGTGCTTTCTCGTCGCCCAGTTCCGGCGCCAGCGGCGATGGCGTGCCGGCATTCAGCGCCAGCGCCCATACGCTCATGGTTGGCTGATACACGTCGGACGACATGTCGAGCGGATAGATGGTGCCGCCGGCGTTGTTGGAGCTGAGGAAATAAAGATATTTGCCGTCGCGATCGAACGTCGGTTCGCTGGCCATTGCCATGGCATCGGTGATCTGGGTGGCTTTGCCGGTCGTCACATCGTGCAGCATCAGCACCGGGAAATGATTGCCCGACACGCGGGCATAGACGAACCATTGCCCATCCGGCGACCACGCCATGCCGCGCGCGCCATTAGCGAAACCGCCATATTCATCAGCCGGGCCGGCGGCGCTGAGCTTGCCCGTCGCCAGTTCCAGAATCCACGTGTTCAGGCGATTGTCCTGAAAGGCGATGCGCTTGCCATCGGGGGACCAGAGCGGATTGAAATAATAGGCCGGCTCGGGCGCGAGGGCATATTTCTTCACGGCTTTCCCCGCGCCCTGCTGATTGGCGACGTGCAGCGCATAGAGGCCGCCCTCATCGCTGAAATAGGCGATGGATTGGCCATCGGGGCTCCAGACGGGGCTGCGCTCCATGGTGCCGGGGGTGGCGGTGATGGTGCGGGTGATGCCCTCCTTCACGGCGACGCTCATTATCTCGCCATGGGCTTCCACGGCGGCGCGGATGCCGGTGGGGGAAAGGGCGACGTCGCGCACTTCGCTGCCCACGCTGGCGACGCGCGGGCGCACATCGGGCATGTCGCCATCCAGATCGATGCTGATCGGCGTCGGCTCCCCGCCCGGCGTGAGGGTGTGGATGGTGCCGAGGCGATCAAACACCAGCACCTTGCCGTCGGTGGAAAGGCTGCGGATATCCGGGCCGCGGTTCTGCCAGACCAGGCTGGTCTGGCCGGAAGCCGGATCGAAACGATAGATGCTGATCGGCCCCTTGCGGCCGGAGAGGAAATAGACCTGGCCGCCCAGCCACACGGGGGAGAAATCCGCGCCGCCGTCCTGCGGCACCTTGATGGTTTTCAGGCCGTTCAGTTCGGTGATCCACACTGCGCCCGTAAGCCCGCCGCGATAATTGCCCCAGGCGGTGTAGTGGGTGTGGTTGAAGGAAAAGCCCTGTTCCTGCGGGGTATAGGCAATGGATTTGCCATCGGGGGACATCATCCCCGCCGATGCCATCGGCAGCGGCAGCGCGCTGGCGGCGCCGCCGCCGGCGCTCACCTGCCACAGACGGGTGTAGCGGCTGGCGGAGTCGCGATTGGAGCGGAAGATCACGCGGGCCCCATCTGGGCTCCAGCCCACGGCGGCATCCCCCGCCGGGTGGAAGGTCAGCCGTTTCGGCACGCCCCCGGCCACCGGCACGGTAAACACATCGGTGTTGCCGTCATATTCGCCGGTGAACGCGATGGTCTGGCCATCGGGGGAGAAGCTGGGCGCTTGTTCGATGCCGACGCCGGTGGTGAGGCGGACCGCCTTGCCGCCACCCTGCGGCGCGACCCAGAGATCGCCGCCCGACACGAAGGCGAGGTGGCTGGCGCTCAACACCGGTTGCTGCAGCAATCGTTGCGGCGCGGCCTGTGCCGATGTGGCCAGCGCCAGTGCCGCCACGCCCATCCAGCGCACCTTGTTCATCGCGATATTCCCCAAGCTGTTGATTGGCTGAAACGTTGGCAGCCTGTATTGCGGCCGTCAATCACCACCACTTCACATCGTGCGGCAGATCGGCGCTTGCCTTGCCGGGGAAAGATGGACTGCGCTTCTCGAGGAACGCCGCCACACCCTCCTTCACATCCGGCCCGCCGCCCAGCGCGATGTTCCACGCTGCATCCACTGCCAGCGCATCTTCGGGGCTGGCCGTGCTGCCCAGCCGCCACAGCATGGCGCGGGCCAGCGCAATGGCGACAGGCGCGGTGCCGTCGCTGAATTCGGCGGCGATGGCGCGGGCACGGGGCAACAATTCGTCTGGTGGCACCACCTCGCTCACCAGTCCGCCAGCCAGCGCTTCGGCGGCGTCGAAGATGCGGCCCGACAGACACCAGCGCAGCGCCTGCGGAAGGCCAACGAGGCGCGGCAGGAACCAGGCGCTGCCGGCCTCCGGCACCAGGCCGCGCCGGGCAAAGACGAAGCCGATGCGGGCGCCCTCCGCCGCGATACGCACATCGCACGGCAGGGTGAGGGTGATGCCGACGCCCACCGCCGGGCCGTTGATGGCGGCGATGATCGGCTTCTTCGATTCAAATAAGGCGTGAATGAAGCTGTCCTGCTTGCCGCGCCGTTCGTCGCGGCCGCCGAAATTGCCGGCGCCTTCGCCGGCCATGTCAAAGCTTTCCGCTCCGGCCGATACGTCCGCCCCGGCGCAAAAGGCGCGGCCGGCCCCGGTGATGATGATGGCGCGGATGGCGTCATCATCGCTCGCCGCGCGCACCGCCCGGGCCAGCGCCCGGCCCATGGCATCGGTATAGGCGTTCAATTTCTCCGGCCGATCAAGCGTGATCGTCATCACCCCGGCTTCGTTGCTGACAGTCAGCCCATCTTGCGCCATCATTATCTCCCCTGCCCGGCCAATCTGCGCCGCAGGTGGGGCAGCAGCAACGACTGCTTTGGGGAGGGACCATGTTGCGCTTGCGCCAGATTGCGATGGTTGCACCGGACCTTGCACCGGTGGAGGAAGAGGTTGGCCAGATGCTGGCGGCCGCCGTCTGTTACCGCGATCCCGGTGTGGGCAAATATGGCCTGCACAACGCGCTATGGGCGCTGGGCGGCACGTTTCTGGAGGCGCTGGCGCCGTTGCAACCCGATACCACCGCCGGCCGCTACATGGCGCGGCGCGGCGGCGCGACGGGATATATGGTGATCCTCGATAGCGATGATCTCGCGCCGGTGCGCGCCCGGCTGGCCGCGCAGAAGGTGCGAATTGTCGAGGATCTCTCCGTTGGCGACGCCGCGCTCCACGCCACCGCCCTGCACCTGCACCCGCGCGACACCGGCGGCTGCCTGCTCTCCATCGATCATCACGGGCCAGACGGCGGCATGATGGGCAGCTACATGTGGGCCGGCAGCGCCTGGCATGCCCACGCCAACGCCGGCCTTGCTATCAGCGGCGCAGTGATGACCTGCGATGACCCGGCTGCCACGGCATCGCGCTGGAGTGCCATCCTTGATCGGCCCGTCACGCGCCACGGTAACGGCTGGCGCATCGCGCTCGACAACGGCGCGCTCGATTTCATGCCAATCAACAGCCCTAGCGGCGAAGGGCTGGCCGCCATCCGTGTTGCTGGCCTTACAACCCCTGCCCGCAGCTGCGGCCTCGATTTCCTTCCGGAGACCAATCCATGAGCTATGACACCGGCACTGAAGACCTGCTGGCCAGTGTGGAGGACGGCGTCCTCACCCTCACCCTCAATCGCCCGGCCGCACGCAACGCCTTGTCGCGCGCCATGCTCGATGGCCTGGCGCGATTGCTTGGTGAGGCCGAGGCTGATCCCGCCATCGGCGCCATCGTCATCACCGGTGCGGGCGGGGCGTTCTGCGCCGGCGGCGACGTGAAGGGCATGGCAGCGCGCAACGCAAGCGGCGAGCCCGAACCCATCGACGTCGCCATCGCCCGCCAGCGCCGCAACCAGCGCGAAACTGCAGGGCGCCTGCATGCCATGCCCAAGCCCACCATTGCCGCCATCCCCGGCGCGGCGGCCGGTGCTGGCCTGTCGATGGCGCTGGCCTGCGATCTGCGCGTGATGGCCGATACCGCCTTCATGACCACCGCCTTCGCCAAGGTCGGCTTTTCCGGAGATTATGGCGGCACCTATTTCCTTACCGCGCTGGTGGGCGCAGCCAAGGCGCGGGAGATGTATTTTCTCTCCGACCGGGTGGACGCTGCCGAGGCGTTGCGACTGGGGCTGGCCAACCTCGTCGTGCCGCCAGACGCCGTGCTGGCCGAAGCCCAGGCGCTGGCGGCACGCCTCGCTGCTGGGCCCCGTGTGGCCTATCGCTACATGAAGGAGAATCTCAACCGCGCCTTTTCCGGCGGGGACATGGATGATTGCCTCGATCTGGAAGCCACCCACCATGTCCACTGCGGCCTGACCGAGGACCACAAGGACGCGGCGAAGGCGTTTGTGGAAAAGCGGGTGCCGGTGTTCCGCGGGCGTTAGAGCACACCAACGCCGCGTGCGAATTGCTCCACCAGCTGCGCGTGCCGCTCGGGCGCTTCCTCGTGGGCGAGGTGGCCGAGGCCGGGCAGGCCATGATGCTCGGCGCTTGTACCGTGATGGGCCAGGCGCTGCGCGACGATGTGGCTGGTGGACGGCGGCACCGTCTTGTCGCGCTCGCCGTGCAGCAAAAGCACCGGGCACTTGATGTGAGCGATGCTGCGTTCGATCGTGTCCAGATCCCAGTGCGCCATCAGGGAAAGCGCGCCGCCGGTGTGGCCGGGGTTGCGGAACAGGCGTTCGTAATAGGCCACCTGTTCGCGCGTCGAGTGCGAGCCGGTCCAGCGCTTGAGCAGATCGGGCATCGACTGGAAACGGGTGGTGAACGAGAAGATCGACGGCATGAACGGGTTGACGAACAGCGCCTTGGCCAGACTGGGATAGGCCTTGCCCATACCCTCGAACGGCAGCAACGCCCCACCCAACGACACGATAGCTTGCGGTTGCAGATGACCGCCCGCCGCCAGCATGAAAGCCACCGCCGCGCCCACGCTGTGGCCCAGGATCAGCGCCGGTTGCACACCCAGTTCGGCCAGCAACGCTCCCAGCGCCTTGGCGACATTTTCGGGATCAGGCGAATAGAGCTTCTGGGTGAAGCCATGACCAGGCAGATCGGGGATGATCAACCGAAAATGCGGCGCCAACAGCGGCGCCAGGCCGGCGAAACTGTGCGTGGTCGCCCCCGTGCCATGAATCAGCAGCAGTGCCGGCGCATTCTCTGGCCCGGTGATCTGCACATGAAATTTCACGCCGCCGGCGGTGACGAACTGGCTCCATTCCTTGTGCGGCACATGACGGCCATCAGTATCCCAACGCATCAGACCGCCCCACCACTCGCGGCCTTCACCGCCGCCACCACTGACTTGGCATCAACGCGCGGCAGTGTCACCAGCCGCGCCCCCATCGCATTTGCCAGTTCTGCCCCCTGCGGGCGCGGACGTGGGCTGCAATCGATGAACACGCACGCAATGCCACTCACCCGGAACGCCCGCGCTGAAGCCAGCGCCGCGTCTTGCGGGCTTTGCGTCGCGCTGCCGCCCACATTGGCGCGGCCGTCGGTGAGCACCACCACCAGCGCCGTGCGGCCCCGGCTCTTCTCACCCTCAGCCACCTTGCGGGCCAGATCGAGCCCGGCGGCAATCGGCGTGCCGCCGCCACCAGCCAGCCCAGCCAGTTCTTTCTTTGCGCGCGGCAGGCTGCGGGTGGGCGGCAGCGCCAGTGCGGCTTCGGTGCCGCGAAACGCCACCAGCGCCACTTCGGCGCGTTTCACATAGGCTTCGGCCAACAGCAGTTCGACCGCACCCTTGGCTTCAGCGAGGCGCGCAAAGGCGGCCGATCCGCTGGCATCGACGGCGAAGATGGTGGTCGATTGCGTCTGCGCGACGAAACGGCGGATACGCAGATCGTCGGTACGGATGGCGAGGCGGCCGTCTTCACGGGCCGGGCGGATCTTCTGCCAGGGCGCCGCCGTCTTGATCGTCTCGATCAGCGCCAGCCGGGCGCCGCGGCCAGGCATGCCAGGACGCACGCCTGCCGGGCGACCGCTGGTGATGCTTTTCTGCTTGGCGCCGGATGAGCCGCTGGCCTTGGGTGCCTTGCCCATGGTGCCAGCCGCCAGCGCATCGAGCAGGCCCGGCGGCAGCGCGGTTTGTGCCGCATCCAGGATCATGTCGGTCGGATCAAATGGCGGCGGTTCCGGCTGCTCCTGATCGTCGCCCTGATTGTCGTCGCTGGGGGGCGGCGGGGGCGGCGGCTCTTCTGGCGGCGGCTGGTCGTCGAGCTGTTCCTCTGGGGGCGGTGATTCCTCTTCAGGTGGCGGCGGCAGGCGGGTAGCCCGCGGCCCGAGTACCAGCGCGGCGGCAGCGGCCATGTCCGCCTCGCGCAGCTGCTCGATATCATCCGGCCGCTCATCGGCGCGGGCGTGGGCGCGGGCGACGCGCACCGCCATGATCGGCGCGCGCACCGAAGCGATGCCAAGCGCCGCCGCCGCCACGGCCAGGGCGGTTTCCGGATCCTTGGCGATGGCGCCGGGTTCGGCCAACATTTCCAGCGGTGGCGGCGGCGCTTCACCGGCGATCAGTTCTGCCATCGGCAGGCGCACGCTGTTCAGATCGATATGGATGGCCAACCGGTCAGCCAGGCCCTGCGGAATGCGATCGCGCTCCGCATCTTCGGGATCGCCTTCATCGAACAGCACCAGCGGCGGTGCGCCGTCATCGATGGCGGTGGCCAGCCGGGCGGCGAGCGCCGGATTGAGCCGCTCCGCCATCGGCACCACCAGCGCCTTGCCTTGGGCGTCGGCCAATATGCCGGCACGGTGCACAGGTTTGCCGCTGGCCAATGTCGCCGTCAGGTCCAGCCCGCCATCCATGGCTTCGGCATCGGCGCTGGCCGGCAGGCGGCGGGTGGGGACAACCAGATTCAGTGCATCGGCCCAGGCATCACGCACCGGGCCGGGGCGGGCGCGCAGCAGGATGCCGCCGATCCCATTTCCGGCGGCCACCAGCACATCGATCGCCGCCAGCGCCAGCGCCCAGCGTTCGTTGCTGTCGTCCTCCCCTGATGGGGTCATGCCGGGATAAGTTCCGCGATGGCGCGGGTGATGCGGGCGGTGGAGCCGGTGTCGTCCAGCACGTTGCGGCGCAGGCGGTGGCGCAGCGCCATGGTGGCGACTTCGGCCAGATGATGCGGCTTCACATGCTTCTTGCCGGCCAATGCCGCCTGGGCGCGGGCGGCACGCAGCAGGGTCAGTTCCCCGCGCAGACCATCGGCGCCCACGGCCGAACAGAGCTGTGCGCCGAGGCCCAGCATCTCGTCTTCCACCTGGACCTTGGGCAGCAGTTTGCGCGCCTTGGCGATGGCTTCCAGCGTATGCTGCTCGCTGTCCTCGAACTCGGCCACAAAGCCGGCCGGGTCACGGTCGAACCGGTCGCAACGTTTCACGATCTCGATCCGGTCACCAATATCGGTCGGGGTGCGCACATCGACGCTGAGGCCGAACCGGTCGAGCAGCTGCGGGCGCAGTTCGCCTTCTTCCGGGTTGCCGCTGCCAACCAGAATGAAACGCGCCGGGTGACGGATGGAAAGCCCTTCGCGCTCGACGACATTGGTGCCCGACACCGCGACATCGAGCAGCAGATCGACGAGGTGATCTTCAAGCAGGTTGATTTCGTCGATGTAGAGAAAACCGCGATTGGCCTTGGCGAGCAGGCCGGGTTCGAAGCGCTTTTCGCCCGTGGCCAATGCACGTTCGAGATCGAGGCTGCCGACAACGCGGTCTTCAGTAGCGCCCAGCGGCAGATCGACGAACGGCACGGCGCTTTCTTCCGTCTGCTTGCCGGCCCGTTCGCGGCAGCCTTCGATGCAGGGGCTGCGATCATCGGGGGCGCATTTGTAGCGGCAGCCGGGCACGACCTTCATCGGCGGCAACAGGCCGGCCAGCGCGCGCACGGCGGTGGATTTGCCGGTGCCGCGATCGCCGAACACCATCACGCCGCCCAGCCGCGGTTCAACGGCGGCCAGCAGCAGCGCCTGCTTCATCTCGGCCTGGCCAACAATGGCGGTGAAGGGAAACGGAGTGCGCGCGGGCGTTGCCATGGCCGTTGCCTTAAGCGGCAGGCCGCCTTGCTGCAAGCCGGTCGGCGATGTGTCGCGCCTGACACGGCCCTCGGCAAACTTTACAACTCGTTACTATTGAGTTAACTTCTAGTGAGTAGTGAGTCGGGGGTATGTAGCATGAGCAAGTTTTTGGGTTTGGCTGTGGGTGCAGCGCTGCTGGCGGCATCGCCGGCACTGGCGATCACCAATCTGGTGTCCAACGGCAGTTTCGAGGCCGGCCTCGCCAACTGGACAATCGGTGGCAACGACGGCCAGAATTTTCCGCCCGTCGCCATTTTCTACAACAGCGCATCGGCCTATCCGATTGGTGCCTTTGGCGAATCGGTTCCGCCCGATAACAGCGTCTCGCTGAGCCCGGATGCCGTGGGCCAACGCGCGGCCTATTTCGTCACCGATCTGGCGCGGGCCCAGTCGCTGTCGCAAACCATCTTCCTGACGCCGGGCCGTTATGAATTCGGTTTCTCGGCTTTCGCGCCGCAGAACGGTTACAATAACGCTGGTGATGCCCGCTTCCAGGCCACCATCCTGGGCACCTCAGTCGCCAATTACCTGGTTTCGACTGGCCCGGTGCGCACGTGGCAGGCCTTCACCGGGCAAAGGAACATTCAGACCGCCGGTCTGTACACGGTCAATTTCCAGTTCGACACCAACCTCAATCCGTCGAAGGACATTGTGATTGACCGCGTTTACGTGGCGGCGGTGCCGGAACCGGCAAGCTGGGCGATGCTGCTGGCGGGCTTTGGCCTGGTTGGCCTGATGCGCCGCCGTTCGCACAGCGCCACGGTGGTTTCAGCCTGAACCTTCACGCCAAAGGCTGACAAAGAAAAACCCCGCAGCGCCAGACGGCCTGCGGGGTTTCTGCTTTATGGGGCACGCAGAGCCCAGGTTCAGCCGAAGGGCGCCTCGAGACTGGGCGACGGCTGTGTGAACCACTGCGGCCCGGTTTCGGTCATGTGGAAACAGTCTTCCAGCCTGATGCCGAACCGGCCTGGCAGATACAGGCCGGGTTCGTTGGAAAAGCACATGCCCGGCGCCAACGGCGTCATCTCGCCGTGCACAAGATTGACCGGTTCATGCACATCCATGCCGATGCCGTGCCCGGTGCGATGCGACAGGCCGGGCAGTTGGTAGCGCGGGCCAAAGCCGCGGCTTTCGTAAAAGCGCCGGACTGCGTCATCCACCCGGCCCGCCGGTGTGCCCAGTGTTGCTGCTGCCTGCGCCACCTGCTGGCCCTGGGCCACGATATCCCACACCCGCCGCACCTCGTCGGGCGCCCGGCTAAAGACAAAGCTGCGTGAAATATCCGCAGCATAGCCGCCAACTTCGCAGGTGCAGTCCAGCAGCACCACTTCGCCTGTCCGCACTTGCTGCGGGTTGCGGGATCCGTGCGGATAGGCTGATGCCTCGCCCAGCAGCACGCCGCTGCCGGTGGATTTCCCGCCAAGCGCCGTAACGGCACTGTCGATCAGGGCAGCGATATCCGCCGGCTTCATGCCGGCCTCGATGCGCGGATGAATCCAGCGCAGCGCGGCCAGCATCACATCATTGGCGGCCTGCATCAGAGCGATTTCGGCTGGAGTCTTTACCAGCCGGCAAGCGCGCACCACCGCATTGGCCGAAACCATGCGAGCGCCCGGCAGGCGCGTGGCCAGCCCATCGCTGATGAAGAAGCGCACGCTTTCCTCAATGCCGATTTGCGCCCTGGCTGCACCACGTTCGGTCAGCCCGGCGGCCAGCAGCGCCAGCGGGTCCTCGTCTTCCTGCCAGACCCGTACGCCGGCCGGGATACCCAGGCTCTGGCGGATGGACGGCTCTTCGAAAAACGGCGTGACGATGATCGGCTCGCCACTGGCCGGGATGATGGCAGCCGTTACGCGTTCGCTGCGCCACCACTGCACGCCGGTGAAATAATCCAGGCTGGCGCCCGGTTCCAATATGATCGCCGCCATGCCGGCCTTGGCCATCAGCGCCTGGGCGCGCGCAATGCGGCCGGCGCGTTCAGCGGCATCAATGGGTTTGATACCAGTGGTGATGGGCTTGAGGCCGCTGGTATCGATGGCGGCAGCGCGCAAAGGCGCAGGCAGGGCCGCCAACCCGGCAAGGCCAAGGGCGGTGGCAGCGAAGCGGCGGCGGTTCGGGCGAAAATCGATCATCGCCCGAACCTCGCAGCTTGGTTCATAAAAGCAAGAGGGGGCGCCGCCAGGCCAGCGACGCCCCCACTTGTCAGAACGCCTGATGGATCAGAAATCCTTGCGCAGCGTCACGAAGAACTGGCGCGGCGCCGCCGGCAGCAGCGTCTGGTTGTCACCGGCAAAGCCGAAGCCGTTGGAGCCGATGGTGGCCACATAACGGCGATCGAACAGATTGCTCACCGTGCCCTCCACGGCCAGGCCGTTCAGCCAGCGATTGTCGCTGGTAACGCGATAACCGATCTTGCCATCAACCACGACGCGGCCACTCACCGAACGATCGTTCGAATAGGTGAAGAAGCGGCCCGACATGGCGTTGGCGTTGGCGCGGCCATAGAAATTGCCATCGTCATAGGCCAGTTCCAGGTTGGCGATGCTGCGCGGGCTGTCCACCACCGTCTTGCCACGGATCGCCTGCACCACGGCACCGGCCGCGTTCACCACGTCATCACGATAGGTGTTTTCGTTATAGGCATAAGAGGCAGTGACGGTGAAGGCCTTCACCGGCTGCCATTGCAGGCCGATTTCCGCCCCGATCGAACGCACATCACCCACGTTCGAGAGCAGCGCGGCGTTGCCAACGATGCCCGGACCTTGGGGAACTGCGAGCAGGCGGTTGGAGAAATTGACCAGATAGGCCGCGATCACGCCGCGCAGCTGGCCTTCGCCAAAGCGGAAGCCGCCTTCAAACGTTGCGGTCTTTTCCGGCTTGAGCTGGCTGGAAATCACCGCAAAGCCCGCCGCCGATGTGGCGAAGGGGCCGGTGGTGGCCGCTGCCACGAAAGCGCGCTGGTTTTCGGTATAGTTGGCAAAGATCTCGTTGCCGCCGCCCAGCTTGTAGAGCAGGCCGACCTGCGGCAGGAAGAAATCTTCCGCATTGATGTTGCCCAGCGCCAACGGGCCCGGCACCGGGTTGATCGCCCGCGCATCCAGGCGCACGCTCTGGCCCTTGACGCCTACGCTGATCGAGAAATCCTCGTTCACGTCGAACTGGTCCTGCACCGCAAACTGGAACGTCTTGCTGTTGTAGTCGTTGTTCCACTGGGTGAAGAACGGATTGGTCTGATAGGTCAGCGCACTGGTCAACGGGACGGTCTGGCTGGTGCCCATGTCATAGAAACGGCGGGCCTGTTCGAAATCATTATTCTCGAACCAGACATTCAGGCGCAGCGTGTGCATGTCGAACTTGCCGACGAGATCGCCGATCAGGCCGAAGCGGCGCATGCTGTATTCGGTGGTGCGGAAGCTGAGCGGCAGGCCGCCCGGGCTGGTGCGGTAGGGCGTGATCCACGAACCCTGGCCCTTGTTGCTGTGATAATAGGTCTGCAGGCCCACGGTCACATTATCCGACAGCGCGCTTTCGAGGCGGGCACCGGCCAGCCAGTCGCGGCGCAGGCCGGCGGCGTCATAATAGGCATCATCCGACGTCGCGATCGGCGCCGGATAGGTGGTCCCGAAGTTGTTGGGCCCCACCACCACGCCGGTATCACCGCGGTTGGCGCCGATGAAGGCGACGCGCACGGCCAGCGGCCAATCGTTGGAGATATTGTCGAAGAACGGCCCGAGGCGGTTCAGCATATCCTGGCTGAAATCCTGATAGTCGCTTTCCTTGCGGTCGGAATAGTTCACGAAGGCGGTGAGCGTGGTCTTGGCGCCCAGATCGGCGACGGCCTTGGCGTTGATCTGGGTGGAACGCTGGACGCCGAAGCCCTTCCACTTGTCGGCCGTCAGATGCGCGGCGCTGATATAGGCCTTGAAACCGCCCAGATCGCCGGTGTCGAGCGTGCCGTAAACACGCACGGTGTCGTTATCGCCATAAGTGGCGTTGCCGGCGATACCCAGTTCGTCCTGCGGCGCGCGGCTGAAGAATTCAATGGTGCCGCCCAGGTTGGACGTGGAGTTGGTGCCGAGCGCGCCAGCCCCCTGCGACACGCGGGTGCGGCCGATATTGTCGGCAATGATGGCGCGGCTGATGTGCAGGCCGTTGGTGTTGCCATAGCTCATGTCGCCCAGCGGCACGCCATCGAGCGTGAAGCCCAACTGGTTCTGGTTGAAGCCACGCAGCGTGATGCGGGTCGACCATTCATAGACGCCGAACGCATCGGCCGACTGGAAGTTGACCCCCGGCAGCTTCTGGATGGCCACGAACGGGCTGCCGCCCGCCACGACCAGCTTGATGTCGGCGCCGCTGATCTCGCTGACCTGGCGCACTTCACCCTTGCCGTACACGACGATCTCGGCATCCTCGACGACAGCATCAGCACCGGCGGCATCAGCAGCTTCGGCAGCGGCGGTAACGATAGCGGGCTGGGCGAACACCGGCGCGGCAAGCGCGGCGCTGGCAAGAAGGGCGATACGGAAGTGCGGAAGGCGCATGATCTGGGTTCCCCGGTTGTTGAATGCCGGGCAGCCCGTGGCAGGTGAATGTTGCGCTGCGATGCCAATCGGGTGACGGCGCAGTTGCAGTAAGGTGGCAGATTGATGACGTGACCCGAAGGCCACAGTGACCTTCAGTCGAACTTGCGGCCGCGCACCACTTCGACATCGCTGCACATCAGCAGCAGATGATGGCTTTCCAGCAACGGCGCCAACCGATCGATGAAGGCGGCGGCATGATCCTGGCTGGTGATGGCCAGCAGCATCACCTTGGCCGTGGCCCCCGACAATTGATCATCACGCCATCGGCCATGCGCGCCGGCACCGCCCGCTGTAGGCAGCAGCGTGTAATGAACGATGCCCGCTTCGGCTGCCAACGCGACGATGGCGGGGATCAGCGGCTCATCAGCCAGCACCTCGATGCGGCGGCGGTGGATGGTTTCGGTCATGAGGCCAACAGTGCCGCGAGCCAGCCATAGAAGGCAATGCCCAGCGTAAGGTTGAACGGGAAGGTGACCGCCAGGCTCATGCCCAGATAGAGGCCAGGATCGGCCGCTGGAAGGGCGAGACGCATGACAGCGGGGACGGCGATATAGCTGGCGCTGCCGGCCAAAATGCCAAGCGCGGCGGCCGAGCCGGGATCGAGGCCCAGCGCGGTGCCCAGCACCACGCCAAACGATCCATTCATCACCGGCAGCGCCAGCGCCAGCAATACGGTGCGCAAGGTCAGTGCGCGCCGGTCCATCAGGCGACGGGCGGCGATCAGGCCCATGTCGAGCAGGAAGATGCACAACATCCCGCGGAACGGCACGTCAAACATTGGGGCAACGGCTTTCAGCCCCTCCTTGCCGTCGATCAGGCCGATCAGGAAACTGCCGAGCAGCAGGATCACCGAGCCGTTGAGAAAGGTTTCGTGCAGCAGGCCGCCACGCGGGGCGAGGCTGTCCTTGCCCGCTGTGCGCGCCAGCAGCAGTCCGCTGATGATCGCCGGGGTTTCCATCACTGCTAGCACGCCGACCATGAAGCCGGCCGGCGCCATGCCCGCCTGGCGCAGGATTTCAGAACCCGTGGCAAAGGTGACGACGCTGACGGAGCCATAATGCGCCGCCACCGCAGCCGCATTGGTGCGATCCAGTTTACCCAAGGTCCTGAGCAGCCAGAAGGCGGGCAACGGCAACAGGAAGCTCAGGGCAAGGCCGGCACCACCCGCCAGCAGCATGTCGTGGGTGAAGCCCGATTCTGCCACCTCACCACCGCCGCGCAGGCCAATCGACATCATCAGGTAAAGCGAGATACCCTTGGCCACCGCTTCCGGAATGGCGAGATCAGAGCGCGCGAGGGCCGCCAGCGCGCCAAGCAGGAAGAACAGCACGACCGGCTGCAACAGGGCATCAACGGCCAAGGCGCGACTCCGGGCGGTTCAACATGAACGCGCCGTAATCTTTGTCAGCTTGCAGGGCAAGAGGGGTATTCACCCCACGAAAAAGCCCGGCGATTTTGCTGCCGGGCCATTTCACCACAAGGCTGGCAGCTCAAGCCGCCGCTTCGACCCGGTGCAGGGCGCATTGGCCCCAGATGTCCGAAAGCGCCTTCACCAGCCTCTCGATATCGTCGTCCGAATGCACCGGGCTTGGCGTGATGCGCAGGCGCTCCGTCCCCACCGGCACGGTTGGGTAATTGATTGGCTGCACATAGATGCCGTGATGTTCCATCAGCCAGTCGCTGATCATCTTGGCTTTCTTGGCGTCGCCTACCATCACCGGGATGATGTGGCTGGGATTGTCGAGCTGCGGAATCCCCGTGGCACGCAGAGCGGCGCGCACCTTGGCGACGCGCTCCTGCTGGCGCTTGCGCTCGAAGGGGCTTTCCTTGAGATGCTTGACCGAAGCCAGCGCACCGGCGGCAATCGCCGGCGGCAGCGCCGTCGTGAAGATGAAACCCGAAGCAAAGCTGCGCACAAAATCACACAATGCCTTCGATGCAGCGATATAGCCGCCAACCACACCATAGGCCTTGGCCAGCGTGCCTTCGATCACGGTCAGTTCGTCCATCAGGCCTTCGCGTTCGGCAACACCGCCGCCGCGCGGGCCATACATGCCAACGGCATGGACTTCGTCGATATAGGTCATCGCGCCATGCTTCTTGGCGACGTCGCAGATGTCCTTGATGGGGGCGATATCGCCATCCATCGAATAGACGCTTTCAAACGCCACCAGCTTCGGCACTTCCGGGCCATACTGGCTCAGCAGTCGGTCCAGATCCTCGGCGTCATTATGCTTGAAAACATGGCACTTGGCGCGACTGTGACGGATGCCTTCGATCATGGAGGCATGGTTCAGCGCGTCGGAGAACACGACGCAGCCGGGAATCTTGGAGGCGAGCGTGGAGAGCGCCGCCCAGTTCGAGACATAGCCCGAGGTGAACAGCAACGCGTCTTCCTTGCCGTGCAGATCTGCCAGTTCCAGTTCGAGCTGGCGGTGCACGTGCATGGTGCCCGAGATGTTGCGGGTGCCGCCAGCGCCAGCGCCCGATTTGTCCAGTTCATCGTGCATTGCGGCGAGCACGTCCGGATGCTGGCCCATGCCGAGATAATCATTGGAGCACCACACCGTCACGTCCTGGGTGCGGCCATCGTCCAGATAGCGGGTGGCATGCGGGTAATCGCCCTGGTGCCGCTGCAATTCGGCAAACACGCGGTAATTGCCGCGTTCTTTCAAGCCGTCCAGCGCCGCCTGGAAGTGAGCTTCAAAGTCCATTTATCTTCTCCCGGCACCGTTCATTGCACGGCGTTTTGTCGCACCGCAAGCGGATTCGTGTCGGCCTGACCCGACATTGTGACAGTTTCGTTAGCCGATTTCTGCAGGCGCTGTCTCGCCTGCTCGGGCATCGCCCAGCGGAAGATTGCCGTGTCCTGCCACGGCACCACCAGGAAGCCATGTTCCAGGAAGGCCAGTGCCACTAGGGCAAAGGCCAGCGCATAGCCAGTGGCAATACCGCCGCGGCTGCTGAGCGCCAGATCAGCCAGCCACGCCGCCAGCACGGCAATGCCCGACACCGACATGATGAAGAACCACCGCGGCGGCGCGATGCGGAAATAGCTGGCCAGATAACGCATGTGATCGGGCATCATCTCGGTCGAGAGATGGGGCACGCCGGCAAAGATATTGAACTTGGCCGAAAGCCGCATGACGAACAGCAGCAGGAAGGTGAGCGTCGCCGTCTGGTTCGGTTTGCCCCAAGTGGCGGCAGCCATCACCAGCAGACACACGAACATCGCCACTTCATGGTAAATCAGTGTCGCGGCTGCCAGCCGGAAGCGCTGCCAGCCCCGCGCATCGGGCGGGCAGGGATTGCGGTTGGGTCCGGTGACAAAGCCCATCAGGAACGACAATTCGTGCCAGCCCCACAGCACGAGGGCGCAGGCAAAGGCCACATAGGCCGCCCAGGCGCTGGTCTCCTCGGCCGTGGCGATGATGCCGCCCATGGCAAAGCCCGACGCGACCGAAGCCAGCGTGATGCTAACCGGCCAAGTGTGACTGGGCAGTTTGTCCAGCCACAGCACGAAACCGGTGGCAACAAACCACAGCACGGTGGCAAACAGCAAAGGCAGTGCAAATTCGGTCACGACCCGCCCGCGCTTACCAGACCGGCGCCATGCGCACGTTCGGAGTCACATCCATCTTGTCCACCGGGTGGAGATAGAGGCGTGCAAAGGTGGCAGCCGCCTTCATCGACAGGCCGACGCGCTTGATGCCGCCCATCAGGCCGCCTTGCGCCACAGCAGCGTCAATGGCGTCGCTGGTCTCGCGCATGGATTCGAGCAGGGCGCGATAGGTCGGCGCATCGCTCTGCACGCCGATCGGAAACACCTGGCGGGTGATGTCGGTGGTGATGCGGAACACCTTGAAACCGAAATCGGTCGGGTTGATGCCGAAGGCATTGTACAGCGCCGGCCGCTTGTGATCACGGACATACATGGTGGCATAGACCGCGTTCAGGAAAAACCGGATCCACAGCACATTGAGACCCGAAGTGAGCTTTGGATCGGACCGCATCAGCAGCGCGAAGGCCTCACCGTGGCGGTACTCGTCGTTGCACCATTCCTGGAACCACTTGAAGATCGGGTGGAAGCGCTTTTCCGGATGTGCCTCCAGATGGCGGTGGATGGTGATGTAGCGGGCGTAGCCGATCTTTTCCGACAGATAGGTCGCGTAGAAAATGAACTTCGGCCGGAAATAGGTGTATTTCTTAGTCTTGGTCAGGAAGCCCAGATCAATGCCAATGCCGGCGTCCTTCAGGCTGTCGTTGATGAAGCCGGCGTGGCGGCTCTCATCACGCGCCATCAGCTTGAACAACGCCTTCGCATCCGGGTTCTTCATGCGCTTGGTGATCTCGGCATAGAGGATGCAGCCGGAAAATTCCGACGTCATCGACGAGACCAGGAAATCGATGAATTCCGGTTTCAGTTCCGGATCCATGGCAGCGATCACGCCATCAAATTCCGGCGTGCGCTTGAAATGCTTCTTGTTGGGATCGGCGGTCATCTCGTCGATCAGACTGTCCCACTCGGCACGCACACCCGAAACGTCGATCTTGTCCATCGCGTCATAATCGGTGGTGTAAAAGCGCGGGCTCAGCACGGTTTCCTGGCGCGCGATCGCCAGCGCGTCTTCCTTGGTGATTTCCGCACCGGCCTTGATGGGGGTGACAGCGTTCATCACGACTTCTCCGAGCTGAAGGTGATTTCGTAGAGTTCGGTCAGTTCCAGCTGGGCCTTCATCTTGGTCCACAACCGGCCAAAGAGGGTGGCTTTCCACACTGTCACCGGGCGGCGCAAAGTGAGGCGCTCACCAAAGGGCAATTTCACTGCGGCACCATGCACCTTCACCTGATCACCCGGGCCCAGTTCAATATCGCCATCCAATTCGACATGCGCATGCAGATTGTCGAACGTGTGCTCGATCTCGATCGTGCACTGGGTATCGAAACGGTCACGGGTGAAGATGCCCATCAGGCACCTCCGGCCAGAAACGGCATGGACGATTGCGCCGGGCCGGTCCGCGTGATCGGCTGATCCGGTACGCCCGGCCCGCCGGGCTTGTAGGGTTCGAGAAGCTGAGCAAAGGCGGCCCGATTGGTGCTGCCAAAACTGCCCAGTTCGATGATGCGGCCGGTGGAGGTATCGTTCAGCGTCAACGCGCCATCAGCCCACTCAGCCACCGTTACCAAACCAGCGCGATCAACCTGCTTCAGGCGGCGTTCGCGCATCAGGCCACGCATCACGCCGCGGATAAAGCCGGTATTGCTGCCAGGCGGATAGATATAGACCAGCTTGCCGGCCGCCACATCGGTGACCAGCAGAGCACCGTCGGCCCGATCTTCAAACAGGAAATCGCGTTGCGCTACCACGGCAACCTGGCGCCGTTCCCGAGATTGCGGTGCCGTTTCGGGTGCTGGCAGCACGCCCAACCGGATGCTCCCCACCGTGAGGATCGAAATACCGATCAGTGCTCCTGCGGCATAGAGCGCGGACTTGGGAAAGCGTTCGTTGGTGAATTCGCCGCTCATGCCGCAGCCCCTACCATGTCCGGGGCCGGCACAGCATCCCTGTTTGTCGCAGCGCGGGCCGGATCGGCCTTGGCCAGAGCATCGGCCAGTTGCGGCACGAAGTTTTCGGGGACAGAGCGCAGCATCGGTTGCGGCGAGCCAAATTTCCACGGCCGCACGTGCGGCCACATCTGAAGATAGGCCAGCGGGAAGCGCACCGTGGGCGTGAGCGAGACATCCACCATGCCGGTGCCGGCCGGTTTGACATCGGCCTTGCCCACCAGTGCCAACGGCACGTTCACGCACTTCGGCAACGCCACGCCAAAGCGTAGCACCACGCGCTTGTTGGTGAGCGTATAGATGGTGGATTTCGCCTGCGCCCGTGCCAGCACCGCCAGCACGCCAAGACCGAGCAGCGCCACACCCAGCGTTGTCGCGGCGCCAACCGGTCCGGTGCCACCGGCAACGAAGGCAAAACCGGCAACGATCACGAACCAGACGGCAACGAGGCGCGTGTGGAAGACACCACGCGCCACGCCTCGCCAATCAGGGGTGCCCTGCCAGAGGATCGTCTCCCCTGGCGGCAGCCGCCCGGGCAGACCCGGGATTGGCTCGTTCTCATATTCCATCGACACGAAAAACGCTCCGTCATTCCGTTCCAGTGCCGGCCCAGACTCCCCAGCCTTCCCGCTGGTTCTGCCGGGAACCGGATCAGATCAGCGGTTCGGCCCGATCAGGGGTCGCCCACAGATAGCCAGCGCCATAATAGGCCTGGATCTTCTCTTCTTCGAGCAAGGTAACCTGATCGGCGGACTTGGTGCGCGGCACGCCGGCAATCTGGGCGCCAGTGATGGCATCGGTCACGACACCACCGCGTGACACGCGGACCATGGTGATTGGCATCAGCACAGTGCCGGCGCCGCCAGCCAGATCCACTTCCAGGTAACGCAGGCAGGATTCGGCGCGATCCATCCACAGCTCCTTGACCGTTCCGGCCTTGCCCGAATCGAGGCCATAAACCGGCAGGCCACGCGGATCGATGTCGTTGGCATGCACATCGACCGGATGCTTGATCATGCGCAGCGGCACGATGCGCGGTTCGCCATGCATGTCGAGATCGGGGCGATCAGCGCGCTGGGCGATCGAGGCCGGGCCCACGCCAGAGGTCAGCTTGTCGCCCGTCACGTCCAGCGGCTCACCCGGCCAGGCGCGCGGCAGCACGTTGGTGGGCAGTTCATCGCGCTCATTGGCGGTGGGGGTGGTCACTTCGCCAAGACCGTGGGGCAGCTTGAAGGTTTTCGGCGGCTTGAAGAACAGCGGCTCCGTGCCGCCATGGGCAGCGCCCGTCAGATCGTCCTCAACCGGATAGCCTTCGCGGCGGTCTTCGCCGCGCAGATACCAGACCAACCCCAGGAAAAACAGGAAGAAGGCGAAAAAGGTGAGCTCGGCGATATCCAGGCCACCAACCAGATGCACATTCGTCATGCGAGGCGTCTCCCCTCAAAGATGCTGTTCGTCACAATATGCCCGATCTGCGGCGAACTGGCGCGAAACAAAAAAACCGAACCCCGCCGCGCCTGCGGGTTGGCAAATGACTCCCGAAGGAGCGTCATAGCATGCCGGCCACGGCCGTGGGTAGAGCAGAAGCTAACAGCAATGCAATGCTTTGCTGTCGTCCAGGCGGGAGAATTCCGCCCATTCTCTCCCCGACGGCTCATCCCAGCAGCACCTCCTGGGCGTGGCTGGTATAAAAACCCCGGCTGATACGTTGATCGCGGCCCAACTTGGCCTGCGGCACACTGCGTGAAAGCCGCGCTTTCAACAGATCATGGGCCACCGGAATGATGCTGGGCGAACGGTCGCTCTTGGGAAAGAACTGGCCGATGGCCCGCGCCGTGCGCAGCAGCGGCGTGCCGGGAGCGAAGGTGAACAGCATCGAATGGCGGGCGCGTTCGGCCAGCTTGGCCGTCGCGGCTGCGATCTGGTCGCTTTCATAATGGATCAGCACGTCCATCGAGACGATGTGATCGAAATGGCCAAAACCTGAGTCGAGCATGTCGCCGGCGTGCAGCGAAATCCTGGCCTTAACATCGTCCGGCAGTCGATCCTTGCCGATTTCGATCAGCTGTGGCGACACGTCGATTCCCACCACATCGGCCCCGCGACGGGCGGCTTCGATCGCCAGCATGCCGGTGCCGCAGCCGGCATCAAGGATACGGCGACCAGTCAAATCCTGCGGCAGCCAGCTCAGCAGTGTGTCGCGCATTTCCTGCCGGCCGGCCCGCACCGTGGCACGGATTTTCGACACCGGCGCGTCGCTGGTCATCGCCGCCCAGGCATCCAGCGCCGTACGGTCGAAATAGGTTTCCAGCCTGGCGCGCTTGGCGTCCCAGCCGGCAGCATGCTTGGGGCTATGGGCGTTCATTCAAACCCCAGAAAATCAAAGATTTCGCGATCCTTCATTGGTACGGCCTTGCACGGCTCCACTCCAGCCCACAGCAGGGCGGCGAGGCGCTTGTATTCATTCTGGGCTGCGATGATTTCCGGCGTGTCTTCCATTTCGAAAATGGTGCACTTTTTCAGACGGCTGCGGCGGATGGCATCCAGATCGGGGAACTGCGCCAATCGATCAATGCCGGTGGCGGCGCTGAACCGGTCGATCTCGTCGGTGTTGGTCGAACGATTTGCGATGCAGCCAGCCAGCCGCACTTCATAATTCTTCGATTTGGCCTGGATGGCGGCCATGATGCGGTTCATCGCAAAGATGCTGTCGAAGTCATTGGCGGTCACCACGATGGCGCGTTCGGCATGCTGCAAAGGCGCCGCAAAGCCGCCGCACACCACGTCGCCCAGCACGTCGAAGATCACCACGTCGGTGTCTTCGAGCAGATGGTGCTGCTTCAACAATTTCACCGTCTGGCCAACAACATAGCCGCCGCAGCCGGTGCCGGCCGGCGGCCCGCCGGCTTCAACGCACATCACGCCGTTGAAGCCTTCGAACATATAATCCTCGGGCCGCAGTTCCTCGTGGTGGAACTCATGCTGTTCCAGCACGTCGATCACCGTCGGCATCAATTTCTTGGTCAGCGTGAAGGTGCTGTCGTGCTTGGGATCACAGCCGATCTGCAGCACACGCTGGCCGAGCAGCGAGAAGGCCGCCGACAGGTTGGACGAGGTGGTGGATTTGCCGATGCCGCCCTTGCCGTAAACGGCGAACACCTTGGCGCCCTCGATCTTCTGGCTCGGGTCGAGCGCGACCTGCACGCTGCCTTCCCCGTCGCCGGGGCCCAGTTTGCGGGTCTTGTCGATAATGAGCGTCATTGCGCTTCTCCTTACGCCGCCAGGGAACCGGCGGGGGCTACGCCTTCGAGTTGGTCTTCAATCGCGTCGGTCGCGGCTTGCAGGGCCGCCATCGTCTCGGCATCGGGCTGCCAGAAATTGCGGTCTGCCGCTTCGATCAGGCGGTTGGCAATCTTGGCGGCCGCACGCGGGTTCATTTCGGCAATCCGCTGGCGCATGGTTTCATCGAGCACATAGGTTTCACTGATGCGCTGATAGACCCAGGAATCGACCTGGCCGGTGGTCGCCGACCAGCCGGTGGTGGTGGTCACCGCGGCTTCGACCTGGCGCACGCCTTCATAACCATATTTCAGCTGCGCTTCGATCCACACCGGATTGAGCGTGCGGGTGCGGGTTTCCAGCGCCACCTGTTCCTGCAGGCTGCGCACCTTGCCGCTGCCCTGCGTCTGGTCACCAATATAGACCGGCGCGGATTCACCGCCCTTGGCGCGGGTGACGGCGCGGCTGATGCCGCCCAGCGTGTCGACATATTGATCGATCGTGGTGATGCCGAGTTCAACCGATTCCAGATTCTGGTAGGCGCAATCCACCGTCTTCAGCGCGCTGGCGAGCAGGCCCGGCTGACGCTTGGGCTTGCCATCGACGCCATAGGCATAGCCCTTCTGCTTCTCGTAGGTGTCGGCCAGTTCGTTGGGATCGGTCCAGCCGCCGCTGTCGATCAGCAGGTTGACGTTGGCGCCATAGCTGCCTTCGGCGTTGGAATAGACCCGAAGAGACGCCGTCGCCATGTCGCAGCCATGCTCTTCAAGATAGACGAGGCTGTGCTTGCGGATGAAATTCAGCTCCAGTGGCTCATCGGCTTCCGAGGCAAGCAGCGCGGCTTCGGCCAGCATCTTGGTCTGCAGCGGCAGCAGATCGCGGAACACGCCTGACAACGTCACCAGCACGTCCACCCGGGGCCGGCCGAGCTGTTCGAGCGGGATGAGCTCGGCACCGGCGAGGCGGTTGTAGCTGTCGAAGCGTGGCTTGGCGCCCATCAGCGCCATGGCCTGCGCGACCTGCGCGCCTTCACTCTTCAAATTATCCGTGCCCCACAGCACCATGGCGACGGTTTCCGGCAGCTTGCCGGCGTCTTCCAGGGCGCGATCCAGGATGCGCTGCGCCTGCGCCGTGCCATCCTTGCAGGCATAGGCCGAGGGCAGACGGAACGGATCAAAGCCGTGGATGTTGCGGCCGGTCGGCAGGATTTCCGGATCGCGCAAGATGTCGCCACCCGCCACTGGGGGCACGTAACGGCCATCCAATGCGCGGATCAGGCCGTTCATCTCGTGATTGACCGACAGGGCGGCGTTGAGATTGGCCAGTTCGCGCAGCACCGGCGTGTTGGGCACAATGCGGCCGTGGATCAGCTTCTGGATGGTGTCGCGGTCGATGATCTCGCCGCGCGCCTGGGCGCTGGCCGACAGCATGTCGATGCGGGCTTCTTCGCTCTCGGCATCGCCAAACACGTGCAGGCCCTGTGGAATCAGTTCCTGCTCGATCTCATACAGCTTGGCGGCGAGTTTCGAGACATCGCTGCCATCAAGGTCCATCGCCTCGGCCTGCTCGCGGATGATCTCTTCCAGCCCTGGCAGTTCCGGACTGCCCGGCTCGGTCGCGCGCCAACGGTCCACACTGGCCTTGATGTCGGAAAGCCCCTTGTAGAGACCAGAATTCGTCAGCGCCGGGGTGAGGTAGGACACCAGCGTGGCGCCCGAACGCCGCTTGGCCAGCACGCCTTCCGACGGGTTGTTGGCGGCATAGAGATAGATGTTGGGCAGATCCTGGATGATGCGCTCCGGCCAGCAACTCATGGTCATGCCGGTCTGCTTGCCGGGCATGAATTCCAGGCTGCCGTGGGTGCCCCAATGGACAACGGCGTGCGCCCCAAAATCATTCCGGATCCAGCGATAGAAGGCCATGAAAGCATGGGTCGGCGCGAAACGGCCATCGAAAAGCAGCCGCATCGGGTCGCTTTCGTAACCGTTGGCCGGCTGGATGCCGACGAACATGTTGCCGAACTGCGCGCCGGTGATGAGCACATTCTTCCCGTCAGACTGGAACTTGCCCGGCGCCGGGCCCCATTCCTGCTCGATCTCGGCCAGGTAGGGCTCGGTGGCGACGATGCGATCGGCGGGCACGAAGGCATGCACATTGGCTTCCTGGCCATATTGCATGGCGTTGCCTTCGATCACCCGGCGGCGCACCTCGTCGCTGTTATCCGGCACTTCCACATCATAGCCTTCGGCCTTCAGCCGGATCAGCGTGCGGTGCAGCGAATCGAACACGGCGAGGAACTGCGCCGTGCCGGCCGCGCCGCCGTTGGGCGGGAAGTTGAACAGCACGACGGCGAGCTTGCGGTCCTTGTTGGCGGTGCGGCGCAGCTGCACCAGCTTCAGCATCTTGTCGGCCATCGCCTCGGCGCGTTCCGGGCAGGACTGCATGGCGCGCACGCCATCGGACGCCGCCCAGGTGCAGGCGCGCGAACAACCGGTGCAGGGCTCGCCGCCGGCATCGCTGCGGCCACCGAACACCATCGGCTGGGTGCCGCCATCCAGTTCCGGAATGGCGATCATGATCGTCGATTCCAGCGGCAACAGGCCCTGGCGGTTGGCGCCCCATTGCTGCAGCGTCTGGAACTCCACTGGGTGGGCGGAGATATAGGGCCGGTCCAGCTTGGTGAGGATTTCCTCGGCTGCCTTGGCGTCGGAATAGGCCGGGCCGCCGACGAGGGAGAAGCCGGTCAGGTTGATGACGGCATCAACCGTGGCCTTGCCGTCTTTCATCATCAGCGTTTCAATGGCCGGGCGCTGGTCGAGACCACCCGCAAACGCCGGAATGACGTTCAGGCCGCGCGATTCCAGCGCGCGGATGACGCCGTCATAATGATTGCTGTCCTTGCCGAGCACATAGGAGCGCAGCATCAGCACGCCAACAGTGCCAACGGCATCCTTCTTCCACGGCAGATCGGTCAATTTCTCCGACATGCGCTGCGGCAGATCGGGGTGATAGACGCCCACTTCCGGATATTCCTGCGGCGCTTCCACCTTGGCCTTGCCACGCAGGCCCTTGCGCGGGCCATCGGCATAGCGATCAACGAGCGCCTGGATCATCTGGAAGGCGTTGTCGTCGCTGCCGGCCAGCCAATATTGCAGGGTGAGGAAATAGGCGCGCACATCCTGTGCGGTGCCGGGCACGAACTTCAGCAGCTTGGGCAGGCGGCGCAGCACGGCCAACTGGGCGGCGCCGCTGTTGGGTGCGCCCTCCTTGGAGGAGCCGCGCAGCTTCTTCAGCCAGCCCAGCGGGCCCTTGGGCGGCGCATCCATGCGATAATCGCCCATCCGCGTCATCTTCACGACATCGGACTGGCTCATCAGGCACACCATCGCGTCGCACTCTTCACGGCGCGCGGTAAGCGCATCCTTGATCATGCGGATCTGTTCATCAAGGAACAGCATGGTGACGATGACGATATCGGCGCGCGCGATGTCGGCGCGCGTGGCGTCCAGCTTGCCATCCTTGTCCCAATCGGCGGCGGCATGGAAACCGATGGAGACCGGCAGGCCCATCTTCTGGAAGCGCACGCGCGCCCGATCGACCGCGCCCGACAGATGGTTGTCGAGCGTGACGATCACGACATGGCAGTGATCCGGCCGATCCTGTTTCGATGGCGGGGTATCAGCGCGCATAATGGGATTTTGCCTCGTACAGCGTATCGCGGGTGATGGTGGTCACGCCATGCTCGGCAGCATAGCGTTCGGTGTTGCGGCGGGCCTTGCCGCGCACAAAGAACGGGATTTTTCCCAGTTCCGCAAGGGCTTCCGCTGTCCAGCCGCCTTCTTCGGCAGGTGCGGGTGCGGGTGCGGTGATGGTGGTGACTTCGCTTTCCGCTTGTTCGGCAGCCGGTGCAGGATGCGCGGCGGTGGCAGAAGCATGGCCGCCTAGGTGGCTTGGCCCGGCCGCATCGGAGAATTCGAAATCCTCGCGGAACATGGTGAGCAGATGTTCTTCCAGGCCCATCACCAGCGGGTGGACCCAGGTATCGAACAGCACATTGGCGCCTTCAAAGCCCATCTGCGGGCTGTGACGGGCGGGGAAATCCTGAACGTGGACGGGCGCCGAAATCACCGCACAAGGCAGGCGCAAGCGCTTGGCAATGTGGCGTTCCATCTGGGTGCCGAGCACAAGTTCCGGCGCGGCGGCCTCGATGGCCTCTTCCACCGCCAGATAATCGTCGCTGATCAGAGGTTCGACGCCATATTTCTCGGCGGCGGCGCGCACTTCACGGGCGAATTCGCGGTTGTAGCAGCCCAGGCCGACGACCTTGAAGCCCAGTTCCTCGCTGGCCACGCGCGCGGCGGCCACGGCGTGGGTGCCATCGCCGAAGATGAAGACCCGCTTGCCGGTGAGATAGGTCGAATCAATCGAGCGCGACCACCAGCCCATGCGGCCCTGATCAAGATCGGCCGGCACGGGCAAGCCGGCGGCGGCGCAGACTTCGGCGACGAACTCGCGGGTGGCATTCAGCCCGATCGGCACGGTTTTCACCGTCTTCTGCCGGAAGGTGCGTTCCAGCCAGCTGCACGCCTGCGCGGCGATTTCGGGATAGAGGCAGATGTTGAAATCAGCCTCCCCGATGCGCACGATATCGGCCGGGCTGGCACCCATCGGCGCCACCAGATTCACATCGACGCCCAGATCGCCGAGCAGACGGGTGATTTCGACGACATCATCGCGGTGGCGAAAACCCAGCGCAGTGGGTCCCAGCAGGTTGGCGCGGGGGCGGCGCGGGCCATTCTCGCCTACCGCCGGCGGCGGCTTGCATGCCTTGTCGGCCAGCGTGCGCACGATCTGATAGAAGGTTTCCGACGCGCCCCAGGTCTCCTTGCGGCTGTAGCTGGGCAGTTCAAGCGGGATGACCGGGCATTCCAGACCCATCGTCAGCGACAGGCCGTGCGGATCATCCTGGATCAACTCAGCCGTGCAGCTGGAACCGACGATCATCGCTTGCGGCTTGAAGCGATCGTAAGCGTCGCGCGCGGCAGTCTTGAACAGTTCGGCCGTATCCTTGCCCAGATCGCGGGCCTGGAAGGTTGTGTAGGTGACAGGCGGGCGATGATCCCGCCGCTCGATCATGGTGAACAGCAGATCGGCATAGGTGTCACCCTGCGGCGCGTGCAGCACATAGTGCAGGTCGCGCATGCCGGTCGCCACGCGCATCGCCCCGACGTGGGGCGGGCCTTCATATGTCCAGACCGTCAATTGCATCGGTCAGACCCTCAACAGATCACGACGATGGAGTGGGCGCGAAAACAGTTCAGCGAGATCGCCAGCCTGTTCATAGCCATGGATCGGCGAGAAGACGAGTTCGATCGCCCACTTGGTCGACAGGCCTTCCTTCTCCAGCGGATTGGCGAGGCCGAGGCCACAAACCGTCAGGTCAGGCCGGGCGGCGCGCACGCGGTCCAGTTGCTTGTCCACGTCCTGGCCTTCGGAAATCATCGTGCCCGGCGGCAGCGCGGCGAGCTCGTCGATCAGATGGCCCTTGTGCAGATAGGGCGTGCCAACCTCGACCAGCTCCATGCCGAGTTCGCCGGCAAGGAAGCGCGCCAGCGGCACTTCCAGCTGGCTGTCGGGCATGAAGAAGATGCGCTTGCCGGCCAGCTTCTCGCGATAGAGCGCCAGCCCCTTGCGGGCACGTTCACGCGGACCGGCGATCACCTGTTCAAAGCGGGCTTCCGACACGCCGAACGCCTGCGCCGCGGCGTGCAGCCAGGCGGTGGTGCCTTCGGCGCCAAACGGGAACAGCGCCGGCAGATGCTCCGCCCCGCGCTTATCCAAGGCGGTGCCGGTTTCAGCCAGGAAGGGCTGGGCCAGCAGATATTTGGTGTTGGGACCCACGCCCGGCATCTGCCCGGCCTTGCGCGCCGGCAGCGACACCACCTTGCTGATGCCAAGATCGCCGAGCAGGCGGGTGAGCTGATCTTCCACGATGTCGGGAAGGCTGCCAACGATCATCAGCTGCTTTTCGTCGCTGAACGCCAGATCGGGCACCAGCGCCGACAGGCAGGCATCTTCGCCTTGCGTGAAGGTCGTTTCGATGCCGCTGCCGCTGTAGTTGAGGACCCGCACGTTGGGCGAGAACCGGCCGTTCAGCCGCTGCGCAGCGCGCGACAGATCAAGCTTGATCACTTCGGAGGGGCAGGAGCCGACAAGGAAGAGCAGCTTGATGTCGGGCCGGCGCGCCAAGAGGCGGTTGACCACCCGGTCCAGTTCCTCATTGGCATCAGCCAGGCCAGCGAGATCTTTCTCCTCGATGATCGCCGTGCCGAAGCGCGGTTCGGCAAACACCATCACGCCGGCGGCCGATTGCAGCAGGTGCGCACAGGTGCGACTGCCGACGACAAGGAAGAAGGCATCCTGAATCTTGCGGTGCAGCCAGATGATGCCGGTCAGCCCGCAGAACACCTCGCGCTGGCCGCGCTGGCGCAAAATGCCATCGACACCCACCGGGGGCGCATCACAGCCAGAGGCGGGACCGGCGCTGCTCATGCCGCCTGTGCCACCATTGGTTCGACCTCGTCTGCATCCGATTCGGTTGGCGCAGCTTGGGCCGCCGGCGCCGACAGGCGGGCCTGGCGCAATTTCCACACGAACTGCCCGGCGTTGATCACATAGGCGACATAGGCCGCCAATGCCGTGGCAAACAGCACGCCTTCATCGGCGATCCCCGTAAACAGGCCAAACAGATAGAGACTGTGCAACACGATCACCAGCATCGAGAACACGTCTTCCCAGAAGAAGCTGTCGTGGAAAAGATACTGGCCGAACACGACCTTCTCCCAGATCGCGCCGGTGATCATGATGGTGTAGAGCGCGATCGTCTTAACCACGACCGACCATACCGCCCAATCGTAATTGCGGCCGGTGTTTAGATAATCGATCACGAGATACAGGCTGACGCCAAAGATGAGGAACTGCACCGGCGCCAACAAGCCCTGCACCAGCGTCCACTTGCTGTTGTCGCGCCGAACCCGCTCTTCCGGCGTGTAAAGCGGCCTCTGCACTGGCGCAGCCGCGGGCGGTGACAACGATGCAGACAAGCCTTCAGACCCCTCGGACATTACGCAAAAAACCCTATCATCCGGCCCCCTTCTGTCAACTGCGCACGCGCGGCGAAGTGACGAAATTGTAACGCTGACGCCACGCCTGCGTTGACGGGCCGGCGGCGGCGCGACTAGGTTGGAACCATGGAACATGTCCCCCCACCCGCTGTGCCGGCGCCTGCTGTTTTACGGCCCCGCGACGTGCTGGAATTGCTGAAACCCGTCACATGGTTCCCGCCGATGTGGGCCTTCATGTGCGGGGTCGTCTCATCAGGTGTGCCGCTGGCAGACCGGTGGGGGCTGCTGATTGCCGGCATGATGCTGGCCGGGCCTCTGGTGTGCGGCAACAGCCAGGCCATCAACGACTGGTTCGATCGTCATGTTGATGCGATCAACGAACCGCAGCGCCCGATCCCGTCGGGCCGCATTCCCGGCCGTTGGGGCCTGGCGATCGCCTGCATCGGATCAATCATCAGCCTCGCGGTCGGGTTTATCATCGGGCCGGTGGTCGGTTTTGCTACCATCGTTGGCGTTGCCATGGCCTGGGCCTATTCGGCGCCGCCGCTGCGTTTCAAGGCCGATGGCTGGATGGGCCCGCTGGTGTGTGCGGCGGCCTATGAAGGGGTGAGCTGGTTCACCGGGGCCGCCGTGATGGCTGGCGGCATGCCCGATACGCGCATCATCTGGGTGCTGTGCATGTATGCGCTGGGCGCGCACGGCATCATGGTGCTCAATGATTTCAAGGCTGTGAAAGGCGATGCCCAGTCCGGCGTCAATTCGCTGCCAGTGCAGTTGGGTGAACGCAACGCCGCCGAAATCGCCTGCTGGACGATGGCCATGCCGCAGGTGGTGGTGATCATCCTGCTCGCCCGCTGGGGCCTGCACTGGCCGTCTGCGATGGTGGCGTTTTCGCTCGCCATGCAGGTGGTGCTGATGCAGCGCGTGCTGGCCGCGCCAGCCGCCAATGCGCCCTTCTACAATGCCACCGGCACCACGCTTTATGTGCTCGGCATGCTGACCAGCGCCTTTGGCCTGTCGGTCATCGTATGAGCGTGCTGCCGCCTCTGGGCTGGGGCGGCATCGCCCGGCTGGGCCTGGTGCAGAGTTCGCTCGGCGCCATCGTCATGCTGGCATCGTCGCTGCTCAACCGCATCATGGTGGTGGAATATAGCATGGCTGCCGCATTGCCGGCCGGGCTGGTGGCCTTTCACTACGGTGTGCAGCTTTCGCGGCCTAAATGGGGCCATGGCAGCGATGCCGGTTGGCGGCGCACGCCGTGGATCATCGGCGGCATGGCGGTGCTTGGGGCAGGCGGCATCCTCGCAACCTTTGCCACCACGCAGTTAGCTGGCCCGTTCTGGCCGGTGTTTGCCGCGCTCGTGCTGGCTTATGCGATGATCGGTATCGGCGTCGGTGCGGCCGGCACGTCGCTGCTGGCGCTGCTGGCCACGCGCACCGCCGAACCGCGCCGGCCTGCCGCCGCCAGCTTGACCTGGATCATGATGATCGTCGGTATCGTCATTTCGGCCGGCACAGCCGGCGCATTGCTCGATCCCTTCTCGCCAACGCGGCTGCTGCAAGTGGCCGCCGGCGTGGTGGCGGTGGCCTTCTTTGTCACCTGCCTTGCCGTCTGGGGTGTCGAAGGCGCGCCGCAAGCCGAGGAGAAGCGCGAGGCCGCGCCCTTTGGCGAAGCGCTGCGCGGCATCTGGGGCGACCCGCTCACCCGGCTGTTCAGCATCTTCGTCTTCTTCTCGATGCTGGCCTATTCGATGCAGGATCTCATCCTGGAACCGTTCGCGGGCCTCGTCTTCAACATGACGCCGGGCCAATCCACCAGCCTGTCGGGCGTGCAGCATCAAGGCGTGCTCGCCGGCATGATCCTCGTGGGCGTGGGCGGTCATGCCTTTGGCGGAAAGGCAGGCATGAAATTGAAGCGCTGGATCGTCGCCGGCTGTTTCGCTTCGGCGCTGGCGCTGGCCAGCCTCGCCATGGCGGCGCGGGCCGGGCCTGGCTGGCCGCTGGCTATCAATGTTGCAGTCTTGGGCTTTGCCAACGGCATGTTTGCCGTGGCTGCCATCGGATCGATGCTGGAACTGGCTGGCCGCGGTGGCCCGGGGCATGAAGGCATCCGCATGGGACTATGGGGCGCGTCACAAGCAGCCGCCTTTGGCATCGGCGGCTTTGTTGGCGCCTTTGCCGTGGATCGTCTGCGCGCCGCGTTCCAAGCGGATGGCCCGGCGTTTGAATTGGTGTTTGCTGCCGAAGCCGTGCTGTTTTTGCTGGCGGCCATCATCGCTTTCCGGTTGAATGACCGCATGGGCAGCAGATCAGAAATCACGGCGGGCAGGCCGGCAACGACGGAGGCAATTGCGTGACCGAAATGTTCGACTTTGTGGTGGTTGGTGGCGGCCCATCGGGTGCGACGGCGGCCAATGATCTGGCGCTGGCCGGGCACAAGGTGATGCTGCTGGATCGCATGGGGCGCATCAAGCCATGCGGCGGCGCCGTGCCGCCGCGACTGCTGAAAGATTTCGACGTGCCGATCGAGCAGTTGTGCACCACCGCCAACAGCGCCCGCATGATCAGCCCCGCCGGCCGCGAAGTGGACATGCCGGTGGGCGAAGGCGGCTGGGTTGGCATGGTCGATCGCGACGTGTTCGATGAATGGCTGCGTGCCCGCGCCGCCAAGAACGGCGCCGATCGCCGCGACGGCACCTTCGAGGGGCTGGAGCGTGAACCCGATGGCTCCGCCGTGGTGCTGTATCGCCCCAAGGGCGCGACGCGCGGCTCTGATCCGATCCGCGTAGTGACGAAAATGCTGATCGGCTGCGATGGCTGCAATTCGGCTGTAGCCCGCGCGGCCCTGCCCGATGAGAAACTGCCCTTCGTTGCCGCCTATCACGAAGTGGTGGACAGCCCGCCGGAAGGCGTTGGCGGCTTTGCCGGAGATCGCTGCGACGTGTTCTACCAGGGCAAGCACAGCCCGGATTTCTATGCCTGGGTGTTCCCGCACGGCAGCAAGACCAGCATCGGCACCGGCAGTGCCGTTCAGGGCTTTGAATTGCGCAAGGCCGTCGGCAAGCTGCGCGAAGAGCTCGGCATGACCGAGGAGACCTGCAAGACGGTGCGCGTGGAAGGCGCCCCCATCCCGCTGCGCCCACGCAAGAAGTGGGACAATGGCAAGGATGTCGTGGTGGCTGGTGATGCCGCCGGCTGCGTGGCCCCGGCCAGCGGCGAAGGCATTTTCTATGCGATGACTGCTGGCCGTGAAGCCGCCAAGGCTGCCGCCGAAGCGCTGGCCAGCGGCGATCCGGCCAAGCTGGGCCTGGCGCGCAAGCGCTTCCTGAAGGCGCACGGCACCGTGTTCCGCGTGCTCGGCATCATGCAATGGTGGTGGTATCGCAGCGACACGATGCGCGAGAAGTTCGTGAAGCTGTGCATGGACAAGGACATCCAGCAGCTGACCTGGGAAGCCTATATGAACAAGGAACTGGCGCGCAAGAAGCCGTTGGCCCACGTGAAGATCTTCCTGAAGGACAGTGTGCAGCTCGTCACCGGCATCCTGTCGGGCGGCGGCGTGCGCGAAGGTGACCGCGCCGGCAAACGGGCGCAGGTCTGACCGGCCGGAACGCCAGGGGGGAAGCGGGAAAGGCGGGAGCGATGTCGCGATTTGCCGAATCTCCCTGGGTGCTGCCCGCGGCCATTGCCGCAGTGGCCGCAACCTTCACGGCGGCCGTGGGTGCCACCATCACTGATATCGGACCCTGGTATCTGGCGTTGAAGCAGCCCGAATGGGCCCCGCCCAACTGGCTGTTTGGACCGGCGTGGACCGTCATCTTCATGCTGTGCACGTTTTCCGGCACCACAGCCTGGCTTTCGGCACGCAGCACCGGTGCGTTCGAAGCCATCATTGGCCTGTTTGCCCTCAACGGCTTCCTCAACCTGTTGTGGAGCTTCCTGTTTTTCCGCCTGCACCGCCCTGATTATGCTGCGCTGGAAGTGGGCATCTTGTGGAGCAGCATTGCCGCGCTGATCGTGGTGCTGTGGCGCATTTCCCGGCCGGCCGCTGCGCTGCTGCTGCCCTATCTGGCGTGGGTGAGTTTTGCCGCCATGCTCAACCGGGCGATCGTGGAACTGAACGGGCCGTTTTGATCGGGTGGTCCACCAACAAAAATTGGCCTAGTTCGAGGAAGAGGATATATAAATACAATGTTTAGAATAATTTCAAGAGCTTATGCTATCAGCATACTTTTGACTATTGTTGATACTGGCGCGTTTGCTCAAGAAAAGAGGTATGCGTTTGCCGGCTCTGGTACACGATCTTGCTCGCATTTTGCACAAGATTTCAAAAAATTTCCTGACCTTGAAATTGCATATTTTTCTTGGGCACAGGGTTTTATGAGTGGGCTGAACGCACACTATCTGATCACCGAGAAAAAATACCGAAATCTTGCGCTTAAGCCCTCAGAGCAACAACAAGCGGAAATACGGAGTTACTGTGACGAAAGGCCTCTGGCAAATTTCCAAGACGCTGTTGTCAATCTCTATAATTCAATGCCTTTTTTACAATCGAAATAGTATAAGACCCAAGCTTCCTCAAAAGTTAGCAGCCAATTTCATCCTAGATTTACTCTAAGGATCAATTACATCTTTTTCACAATAAAGATAGAAATTGCCCATCGACATAAGAATTACATTGAATATCGAAAATTTTGCTAAGTAACAGGCAAGCAAATTATACCGCCTTCGTCTTCAGATAGGCGATCACATCCGCCCGGTCCTGCGGGTTCTTCAGGCCGCCGAACGCCATGCGGGTGCCGGGCATGAATTTGGCCGGAGCTTCGAGGTAGGTGAACAGCACGTCCTCGCTCCAGGTCACGCCGCTTTCCTTGTTGGCCTTGCTGTAATTGAAACCGGCGATGCTGCCTGATTTGCGACCGACCACGGCCCACAGCGACGGGCCAACACGGTTCTTGCCTTCCTCGGCAACATGGCAGGCCTTGCACTGGGCAAACACCTTTTCGCCTTTGGCTGCATCACCGGTGAGCGAGGCATAGGTGACGGCAGCGGCTGCCGCAGGAGCCGCAGGCGCAGCAGCAGGCGCAACTTCAGCAACAGGCGCTTCGGCGGCCGGCGCCGTGGTGGCTTCGACAGCCGGCGTTTCGGCAGCAGGTGCTTCTGCGGGCTTGTCGGTGCCGCCACAGGCGGTGGTCAGCAGGGCAGCCAGGGTGAGGCCGGACAGGGTGAGGACGCGCATGGGGGCAATGCTCCTTGGGTGAATAACCCAATTACCACAATCGGATGGTTCCGGCCACACGAGCCGCTCCACCTGCCGCCTATTCGGGGCGGAGTGCCGCTGCCGCCGCGAACGGCCCCACCGCCAGCGCTACCAGGCTGGCCGCAGCCAGCAGCCGGAACGCGCCGGCCACATCGCTGCCCACACCGAAGATCAGCACTGGCAGCGCCAACGGCAGCACGATGAGCCCGGCCAGGGCGCCGCCGCCTTTCAGGCCCGCCGTGAGCGCGGCGGCCACCCCGGCGAGGCTGGCCAACGCCGGGGTGCCGAGCGCCAGGGCGATGGCGATTCGGGTGCCATCCTCGGCGCTTAGGCCAAGCAGCACGCCGGCCACCGGCAGCGCCGCCAACAACGGCACGGCAAAGCCGATCCAGTGGGCGAGGATGCGCGCGGCGCACACGAGTTCCAGCGCGATGCCACGCGTGATCAGCTGATCGATACTGCCATCTTCCACATCGGGGGCCAGCAGAGTTTCCACCGGCAACAGGCTGGCAAGCAAGGCGGAAACCCAGATGATGCCGGGTGCGATGCGGGCGAGCAGGCGGGCATCAGGGCCCACGGCAAAAGGAAACAGCGCGGCGGCCAGCACGAAGAACATCACCGGCAGCCAGATGGCCGGGGAGCGGGCGATGAGCAAAAGATCGCGGCGGAGGAGCGTGAAGAACATCAGCCGAGCCGCAATGTCGCTGCATCGGCCAGGCCGATATCGCCGTGAACTGCTGCCACAATGAGGCCGCCTGCTGCCCGATGCTGGCCCATTGCTGCCGTCAGCAGGCCGGCGGATGCCGCATCGAGCCCGGCGGTGGGCTCGTCCAGCAACCAGCATTCCGCGCCAGCAGCGATCACCCGGGCGATGGCAGCGCGGCGCTTCTGGCCGGAGGACAGATGCCGGCACGGCACATCCACCAGCCCGGCCAGGTTCATCGCCGACATCGCCGCAGGCAGCCGATCCCGCCCGCCATCCAGCCGCGCCCAATAGTCCAGTTCCGTGCCCAGCGTGTTGCGCGGCTTCAGCGCCACCTCATGCCCGGCAAAGGCGCGGCGGCCACCGCCGGACACGCTGCCGGCTTCGGCACGCAGCAAGCCGGCCAGCAGCCGCAACAAGGATGATTTGCCGGCGCCGTTCGGCCCGGTGAGCAGCAACGCACCGCCCGGCTCTACGCGCGCCGACACGGCGTCGAACAGCAGCCGCCCGCCACGCCGGCAGGCCAGATTGTCGATCACGAGCGCATCCACCACGGCTCCGGCTTAATGGCTTGGCCCCGCTTCGTCACCCCCACAGGTGACGTGTGCCGCGTTCTTGGCTATCACTGCCGCCATGCCCCCCGCCGCCAACCGTCCGCAACTTTCCACCACCGCCCGCATGGCCATCAATTTTGGCCCGCTGTTGCTGTTCTTTGGCGCCAGCAAACTGGGCAAGGCGCTGCACGAGCAGGGCCAGCTGCCGGGCCTGGCCGATGCCGAAGTGGCCAGCGCCGTCGTAGGCACCGGCGTGTTCGTGATCGCCACCCTGATCGCGGCACTGTGGCATTGGGGCAAGACCCGCCATCTGCCGGCCGCGATGATCTTCACCACGGTGATCGTCGTGCTGTTCGGCGGGCTGACCGTGTGGCTGCAGGACAAGGCTTTCATTCAGCTGAAGCCGACCATCATCTACGGCGTGTTCGCCCTGCTGCTGTTCGGCGGGCTCGCCACCGGGCGGCCCACCCTGCAGCTGGTGATGGAAGATGCGCTGCCCGGCCTGACCGACACGGGCTGGCGCCTGCTCACCCGCAACTGGGCGCTCTTCTTCATCGCGCTGCTGATTGCCAACGAAACGGCGCGGCGCATGCTCGGCTATGATGACTGGCTCAGCTTCAAGGTGTGGGGCGTCACGGTGGCGATCTTTGCCTTCACCCTCGCCCAGGGGCCTTTGCTGGCCAAACATGGGCTGAAGCTGGACTGAGGAGCGTCGCTCGCAGCCAGCTGCCAAAGACCAAACCCGCTCATGCCGAGCTTGTCGAGGCACGCACCAAAGTCAGTGCGTGCCTCGACAAGCTCGGCATGAGCGGGGTCAGGTTTGATGCGCAAATCCAGCCTATTCCCCCAACAGCCCGTGCCGCTTCAACGCGTGGCGCAACTGGTCATAGGTGAGGTTGAGCGCGGCGGCTGTGCGGCGCTGATTGTGACGGTGCTTTTCCAGCGCGCATTCCAATATCTCGCGCTCATAGGCCGAAACGGCGCCGCGCAGATCGGTGATGCTTTCGAGGCGCGGCGCCGGCATGGCGGCGGCGGTATCCACCGGGCTGATGCTGGGTGGCGGGTTGGCCGCCGGTGCCGCGTGCGGCAGCACATGGCTGGAGGTTGGCCGCCACGGCGATTCGAACGGATCGATCACCAATTGCCCCACCGCCGTTTCGGCATCGCCCCAGCGGTAGAGCGCGCGCTCCACCACGTTCTTCAGTTCGCGCACATTGCCCGGCCAGGCCCAGGTCGCCAGCTGTTCCTGCACCTTCGACGTGAAGCCGGGAAAGCGCGGCCAGCCCAGTTCGGCGGCCATGCGGCGGGCGAAATGCAGCGCCAGCATGTCGATATCCTCGGCCCGTTCGCGCAAGGGCGGCAGGGTGATGACCTCGAAGCTCAGCCGGTCGAGCAGATCGGCGCGAAACCGCCCGCGCGCCACCAGGCCGGGCAGATCCTCGTTGGTGGCACCCACCAGCCGCACATCGACACTGATCGGCTTGTTCGATCCCAGCCGGGTCAGCTCGCCATATTCCACCACGCGCAGCAGGCGTTCCTGCGCTTGGCTGGACAGCGTGCCGATTTCATCCAGGAACAGCGTGCCGCCATCGGCATCCTCGAACCGGCCGGCCCGCGCCCGCTGCGCGCCGGTGAAGGCGCCGGGTTCATAACCGAACAATTCGGCATCGATCAGATTTTCCGGCAGCGCCGCGCAATTGAGGCTGACCAGGGTTTGTGACCAGCGTGGGGACAAGCGGTGCAGACGATCGGCGATCAGTTCCTTGCCGGTGCCGCGCTCGCCAATCACCAGCACCGGGCGGTTCAAGGCAGCCGCCGCCGAGGCGCGTTCAACGGCATCGAGGAAGCTCAACGAAGAGCCGATCATCTGGGCTGGCGCGGCCATGCGATGAGTTGGCACATTTTCCCGATGTTTGGCAATTCTTGGCCATCAAAAAAATTGCGGGCCCAAGTTCAACGCAATGATTTCAATAAGTTGGAGCGATATCGGCACTTGGCACGACCCATGCAATACATCTGGCATGAGCGGCACCCCAGCCGCCACACAACAGGAGAAACACAATGAGCACCCTCTACAACAGCTTCGGCCGCAACATGATGGCCCTGATGGCCGCCCTGCTGATCGGTACCACATTTGTCGCCGCTGCCACTGGCCCTGCCATGGTGACGCCGGCCGTGAACAGCGATATCGTTGCGTGAACAGCGCAACGATGACCGGGGCTCTGGTTCCCCTCGCCCGCCCCCTCCTGGTGGAGCCGGCCCCGGTCCAGACGCTGACACGAGCCACTTTCGAACTTCTGGAGATCAGACCAATGGGCATTTTTTCGCGCACCCGCGATATCATCGCTGCCAACGTGACCGACCTGCTCGACCGGGCAGAAGACCCGGCCAAGATGATCCGCATGATCATCATGGAGATGGAGGAAACGCTGGTGGAAGTTCGCGCGTCTGCGGCCCGCACCATTGCCGATCAGAAGGAAATGAAGCGCGCCCTGATCAAGGCGAGCCAAGCCGTGCAGGATTGGCAGGACAAGGCCGAACTCGCCCTTTCGAAGGGCCGTGAGGATCTGGCCAAGGCCGCGCTGGTCGAAAAGAACAAGGCCAAGGGCTTCATCGACACCACCCAGGTGGAGATCGATCTGCTCAACGAAACGCTGGCCCTGAACGAAGCCGACATCGCCAAGCTGGAATCCAAGCTGCGCGAAGCCCGCAACCGCCAGAACGCCCTGATCAACCGCATCGAAAGCGCCACCCAGCGTTCGAAGCTGCGCGAGATGATCCGCGGGCCGCGCGTGGAAGAGGCCTTCAGCCGTTTCGAAGTGCTGGAACGCAGGGCCGACATGGCCGAGGGCCGCGCCGATGCGCTGGGCCTGGCCGATGGCACCGGTGCCCGCAGCCTGTCGGATGAATTCGCCGCGCTGCAGGACAATGACGAAGTGGATGCCGAAATCGCCGCCATGAAGGCGCGGCTCGGCAAGACGGAGGGTTGATCACATGGACGTCACCGGAGTCATTGCCCTCTGCCTCGGCATCGGTTTGCCCGTCATTGGGCTGCCTTGGCTGATCATGCACTATGTCACCAAGTGGAAGAGCCAGACCGGGATCAGCCAGCAGGACGAAGCCCTGCTCGATGAGCTCCACGATCTCGCCCGCCGGCTCGATCACCGCATCGAGACCGTCGAACGCATCATGGCCGCCGAGAATCCCAATTGGAAAGACAATCGGATCGCCGATCTGTCTGAACAACGCCGCCAGCTTCGCTGAACCGGCAACCGGCCCAAGGAGGGCCAACCACAATGAGCCGCCAGTTTCTCGTCAACAAGACCGAAGGCAAGATCCTCGGTGTGTGCGCCGGCATCGCCAATTATTTCGGCTGGGATGCCACGCTGGTTCGCGTTGGGTTCGTCGCTGCCGCCGTGTTCGGCTTTGGCTCGCCGGTGATCCTGTACCTGCTGATCGCGCTGATCGCGCCCTCCACCCATTGACCCGCCTCCCCGGCGCGCTCGTCTGCGCCGGCCAACAGGGAAATTCGAAATGTCTGAAAGCCGCACCCGCTTCTACCTCGACAAACGCAATGGCAAGATCATGGGCGTTTGCGCTGGCATCGCCGATTATTTCGGCTGGGATGTCACGCTTGTCCGCATCGGCTTTGCGCTTGGTGCCATCATGGGTGGTGGATCCACCATCCTGGCCTATCTGGCCATCGGCTGGATCGCCAATGCCAAACCGAACACGCTGTATGACCAGAGCCCGGAACGGGTGGAATTCTGGCGCGACGTGCGCGTGGCGCCCAAGCGCACCCTGCGCGATGTGAACGCCCAGTTCCGCGATGCCGATCGCCGCCTGCGCGACCTGGAATATCACCTGACCAGCGACAGCCGCCAGCTGGCCGACGAAATCGAAAAGCTGCGTTGAGGATCGATCGATGAGCGAAGACGCCATTTTTGCCCTGATCCCGATCCTGGGCATTTCCATCCCGATCTTTGGCATCCTGCTCACCGGTTTCCGGCGCTGGGCCGATCTGAAGGAAAAGCAGTTGCAGAGCACCGCTTCGGCCACCGCCGAACAGGCCGCCCAGTATGCCACCCGCATCGCCACGCTGGAAGAACGCGTGGCAGTGCTGAACCGGATCGTCACTGATCGAAACGAGGGCCTCGCAGTGCAAATCGAAGCGCTGCGCGACGAACCCAAGAAACTGAACTGAAAGGCGCCGCCATGGCTCTGGACCCCTCTATCATCGAAGCGATTGCGCCTGTGGGCGTGATGATCGCGCTCAGCTCCACCATCGGCTGGGTGGTCACCACCTGGATGAAGGTGAAGAACGGCTATCCGCTGGAAAACAGCTGGGGCAAACCGATGTATCCCAACGGCGGCGGCGAAGCGATGGAGCGCATCCGGCTGATCAGCCAGGAAAACGCCCAGCTGCGCGCCGAACTGGGCAGCCTGAAGGATCGCATGGCCGTGCTGGAACGCATCGCCACCGACAAGCCCAGCATGCTGGCCGCCGAAATCGACAGCCTG
>Ga0209278_1000335_pt1 | contig 41334 bp, 40 predicted proteins | sample JI81BgreenDNA_FD_187504 | JGI IMG/M metagenome (GOLD analysis project Ga0209278, IMG submission 187504) | Wastewater effluent complex algal communities from Wisconsin, to seasonally profile nutrient transformation and Carbon sequestration -... | ecosystem: Engineered > WWTP > Effluent > Algae...
GCAGCCCGCCACGTTGGTGAGCGCGCAATGGAGCGCCCGTCTGGAGCAGCATATGGGGACCATCACGCTTGAGGCGACCCACAGCTACGCCAGCCGCGTGATGGCCGATCCGCTGAAGCTCGCGGCCGTGGGTAGCGCCATGAGCCTGCTACGCGCCACGCTTGCCGAGCATGACCCCCACCCCGAGCTATACCATGCCACGCACCATTTCCTGCAGCATGTGGCCGCTGGTGTCGCGCCACTGGTGTGGCTGTCGGAATATGTGCGGCTTGAGCTTTCGTTGCTGGAGCTGGCCGGGTTCGGGTTGGATTTAAGCGAGTGTGCGGCCACGGGCGTGGCCGATGATTTGGTCTATGTATCGCCGAAGTCGGGGCGGGCGGTCAGCCGCGCGGCAGGCTCCCCGTATCATGAACGCATGCTGATCTTGCCTGAATTCCTGCGCGATGATCACCTGGCGGAGGATTGGGGCGAAGTGGCCCAGGGCTTAGCACTCACCGGTCATTTTTTAGAGACACGCCTGCTCCCCGAATTGCACCGCCAGCCGCCGCCGTTGCGTGGCCATTTCGTGGCCTTGCTTGGTCGTAAAGTTGCGGCGGCCTAATGTAAACTGCAGCACTGGGCAGCACGCCGATGCCCGGAGCCATAAAAGCGCGCACAGCACGTGCGCGCCAGCCATGAGCCAGCGGAGCTGCGCGTAGGGCTAGGCAGCATGCCGATGCCCGGAGCATGAATAGACCCCAATCTTCATCCACTTGTCACATTTCTGATGGCCGGTTGTGCTAGTATCGGAGGTGAGGAATTATGAGCACTGCCCAAGAAAAAGCTGCGGAAGAAAAAGCACGCGCCGAAAAAGAGCGCGGCGCCAAGCTTGCGCGCGAAGGCATCGATGCGCTGGGCAACGTGGTGGATACCGCAAAAGAAGGCGTGGACGCCGTGACCGGCGCAGCTAGCGATGCGGCCGACGAAGTGGATGAACAAGGGGTCACCGGGGCTGCCGAGAAAGCCGGTGAAGGGCTTGGCAAGCGCATCAAAAAAGCTGTCAAAGGTACAAACTGGGGCGGCATGATCGGTGGCCTGCTCGGTGTCGTTGCGGCATGGTTTATGTCGACGATGTTTGGCGGCGGCATGTTCGGCACCATTGCGTTTATGCTATTGGCCATTCCTGCGTTCCTGATGGGCAATGGCTTTGGCCGCCGCAACATGAACGGGCTGTTCGGTGGCGAAAATGAAGCCCCTGCGCGCGACAACGCGCAGCGTGGCGTACAAATGGCGCGTGAGACGGGTGGACCGGCGGCGGAGCAACCGGCGGCGCAAGCCTCGCAAACCAACGCAGGGCCTGAAATCCGCACCATGACGCCCACCACCGCTGATGTGCAGCTGGCGCAAGCCGGCCTGAATCAAGCCGCCCGCGACAGCATTCAGCAAACCCAACAAATCTACGCCCGCAGTGGCGCGCAACTGAACCCCGGTGATTTCGGCCTTGCGGACGCGACCATTACGCCGCCCATCGTGCCGGGCCAGCAAGCGGCCGTTGTTCGCGGCACATAAGCCGCACGAAACACTTGGCATAGCCAATCATACCCGCTAGTTTCGCGGCCCGGATTCTCGGGTAATCGTCATTCCCCGAATTTCCGCAGGAAATTATAGGGGAATCACGCCACTTGTACCGCAAGGCGGGATCGCCCTATAGTTGCTGCCGCAACTCGGGCGATGACGAAGGAAACACATGACGAAGCCAGCACCTACCGACATTCAGACCGTATCCTTCAAAGACGCGCTCGGTGAGCGCTATTTGGCGTATGCGCTTTCCACCATCACCGCACGCTCGCTACCCGATGTGCGCGACGGTCTGAAACCGGTGCATCGCCGCTTACTTTACGCGATGATGCAGCTGCGCCTCGATCCGAAATCCGGCTACAAGAAATGCGCCCGCGTGGTGGGGGATGTGATCGGTAAATACCACCCGCATGGCGACACCGCCGTGTACGACACCATGGTGCGCCTGGCGCAGGACTTCGCTGTGCGTTACCCGCTGGTGGACGGTCAGGGGAATTTCGGCTCCATCGACGGCGATAACGCCGCCGCCATGCGTTACACCGAAGCCAAGCTGACCGACGCCGCCATGCTGTTGATGGAAGACCTCGACAACGACACGGTGGATTTCCGCCCGACCTACGACGGCGAGGAGAAAGAACCGCTGGTAATGCCCGCGGGCTACCCCAACCTGCTGGCCAACGGGGCGGAAGGCATTGCCGTGGGCATGGCCTGCGCCATTGCGCCGCATAACATCCTCGAGCTGTGCGACGCGTTGGTCTACCTCATCAAAACGCCGAACGCTTCCATCGAGAAGCTGATGGATTTTGTGCAGGGCCCAGATTTCCCAACCGGCGGGCTGATTACTGAATCACGCAAAAGCATCATCGAAGCCTACACGAATGGCCGCGGCTCCCTTCGCGTACGTGCGAAATGGGTGAAAGAGCTGCTCAGCCACGGCATGTATCAGGTGGTCATCACCGAGATTCCGTATCAGGTGCAGAAATCGAAACTGATCGAGAAGATCGCCGATCTATTCCGCGAGAAGAAGTTGCCGCTGCTCGGTAACATTCAGGATGAATCGACCGATCAGATGCGCATCGTGCTGGAGCCAAAAAGCAAGAATATCGACCCCGCCATTCTCATGGAATCGCTCTACCGCGTGACGGATCTGGAGATTCGCTACGCCATGAACATGAACGTGCTGGGGGCCGATGGCATTCCGCGGGTGATGAACCTGCGCGAGATTCTGCGCGAATATCTCGACCATCGCCATGACGTGCTGGTGCGCAAATCCACCCATCGGCTGGAGGCGATCAAGCGCCGGCTGGAAATCCTGGAAGGCTTGCTCGTTGCGTACCTGAACCTCGATAAGGTCATCAAGATCATCCGCACCGAGGATGAGCCCAAAGCCGTGCTGATGAAAACGTTCGACCTCAGCGAACTGCAGGCCGAATCCATCCTCAACATGCGCCTGCGCCAGTTGCGCAAGCTGGAGGAGATGGAAATTCGCGGCGAGCATAAAGAGCTCAAGGCCGAACAGAAAGAATTGCAGGCCCTGCTGAAGGACGAGGCGCTACGTTGGTCGCACATCACCGAGGAAGTGCGCGCGGTGAAAAAGCGGTTTGCTGCCAACAAAAAACTCAGCGCCCGTCGTACTGAGTTGGCCGATGCGCCCGCCATGGCGAATATCTCGGTGGAAGCGTTCATTGAGAAAGAGCCGATCACCGTGGTCTGCTCACAATTGGGCTGGATTCGTGCCTTTAAAGGCCATCACGATACGTTGCCCGATCTAAAATTCAAAGAGGGCGATGGCCCCGGCTTCCAGCTGAAAGCGAAAACGACCGATAAACTGCTGGTCTTCGCCACCGATGGAAAATTCTACACCCTGCCGTGCGACAAGCTGCCCAGCGCCAAAGGCGCGGGCGAGCCAGTGCGGTTGATGATCGACCTCGACGCCAAGGAAGAATTATTGACGCTGATGGTCGCCGACCCCGAGCGCAAACTGCTGCTGGCCAGCGATTGCGGTAAAGGCTTCGTGGTAGAAGAAAAGAACGTGATCGCGCAGACGCGTTCCGGCAAACAGATCCTGCAAGCTCCGGAAGGCAGCAAAGCGCTGGTCTGCGCCCCGGCCGAAGGCGATACGGTGGCGGTCATCGGCACCAACCGTAAGCTGCTTGTGTTCCCGCTCGATCAGGTGCCGGTGATGCAGCGCGGGCAGGGGGTGCAATTGCAGAAATACAAAGGTGGCAAGCTGGCCGATGCCAAAGTGTTCACTTTCGCCGAGGGCCTAAGCTGGCAGATCGGCGATCGCACCCGCACCGAAGCCGACATGAAGCCCTGGCTTTCCAACCGCGCCGCCCAAGGTGGCCTACCGCCGGTGGGTTTCCCACGCACCAATAAGTTTGGTGAGTAAAGCGGTTCCAGCACCGACGCATATAGTATTCGTTATCCCGGAACGCGAAGCCAGCAGGCGAGCTTTTCCGGGATCCATCAGACTTAGGATCCAAGCTTCATGCAGGTGATTCAGCAGAATCACCGTGCCACAGCCGTTCTACTGAACGGCTTACAAAAGCTATCGTTTTGCTAAAGCATGGATCCCGTGCTCGGCAGTCTGCTGACTGCCTCCACGGGATGACACAAAATGAGTCTTACACCAAGCGGCTCGCCGGGAATTTCACCGTGATGGTGGTGGTACGGTCGGTCGCGGTTTTCATCTCTAATGTCCCTTGGTGCAGCGCCACTAGCAGCCGCGCCAGTGCCAGTTCAAGCCCATGCTTGCTTCGGCTGGCGAAGTTCACGCTACCCATGCTCCCCAGTTTGGCGGTCTCCAGAGCATTCGCCGCAACATACGCAAAACAAAGGCTCACCTCCTGTGCGCGCTGGGTAGCGGTAATGCGAATCGCATCCCCCGGTACAAGATGCTGCGCACTCGCACCAAGAATGTTCAGAATCATTTGTTTCAGCCGCAACTCGTCACCGCGTAGGCGAGGTAAGCTCGTGTTCCCATCCAGCTGCACATCCACGCCATGGATGTTCTTGTCACGGAAAATACGAATCGTTTTTTGTAGGATAAAGCCAAGTTCCACTTCGCTCTCGTTCAAGGCCAGCAGGCCCGTTTCTGCTTCGGAAATCGCTTTAATATCGCCCAGCATGGCTAAAAGCTGGCGCGCATGCTCGTGCACCTCGTTGGCATGTGCAATGTATTTTGCATTCGCCAGCGGGCCAAAATGCTGATCCTTAATGGTCTCGATCTGCTCGAGGATCACTTCCACCGGTTCGGTCAGTTCCTGGCCGACATACGCAAAAAACTCAGCTTTCACTTGGTTGGTGAGATGTGCCGCTTCCTTGATGCGATTCAACTCGGCATTTTTTAGCCGCAGTTCCGATTCCACCCGCCGACGTTCTTCAATGTAATCGTACAGCCGCTTTATCTCATAACTCAGCTGCTCAATTTCTAACGGTCCATGGGTGCGTGCGTGATCAAAGCGTTCACCGCGCACGATGTTCGCGGCGTCATGCGTTAGCCGCATCACGGGCTGAATGATGCGGCGCCGTACCGTCCACAGCACGAACAGCAGGAACATCGCGATGACAAACAGTTGGAACAGGCGCGGCAGCAGCATGCTGATCACCGACTGGCGGCTGATCTCAGCATCGAGCGCCAGAAAAATCAGGAACGGATATTGGCTGGAGCGTTCGTAATACGCAAAGGCTTTCCCCAGCGACCAGGGCGAACCGTGCGACAGCATGCCCCGCGGCTGTTTATCAAAATCAATACTGCTTAGCGCATTGGCATCAAACGTGCTGGTGAAGAATGCCTCGGATTCTTTGGTTTGGGTAAGAATGGTAAGGGCCAGGTTGGTAATCGCATAACGTGTGCCGGAATCGCGCAGGGTTTTGCCGATATCGGCGGTAAGTTTTTCGATATCCAGCGCAACAATCACGGTGCCCGCATAATTGCCGCGCCGGTCGGTCAGGCCAAGGCTTAACGGCAGCACGGTCTTTTGCGAAAGCCGCCCAAAAATGGGTCGGCCGATATGCACTTTCCACGGCTCCGTCACGGATTTTTTGATGTAGTCGCGGTCCGACACGTCGATGGGATCTTCAAGTACTCCGAGTGTGCTCGCCACCGTGATGAATTGCGCGCGGTCTACCCAGCTGTAGGTGCTGCGCTTGGGGCCTTCGCTTTTGGCGAATGACAGGAAAAGCTGGGCGATCTCTTCTTTCTCGCCCACGCCCATCGCTTCGATCTGTCGGCCCAGCGATTCCAGAATGTAGGAGGCGGTCTCCGTTTCGACGATTAGTGCGCGGTCGATGCGCAGCGCGTCATTCTCGAGCTGTTTCTCCACGGTTTTTGCGTGGTTTTCGATGGTCTCCACCGTCACCCAAGCAGAAACCAGCACCAGAATAATGACGATGAACAGCGAGAGCAGCGTGAAGTCACGGCTGAGCGAGGGCTGTGTACGAATATCCATCATGCGCACGGGTTATACTGAAAAAAACAGGGACAGGCGAATGGTTTTTAGGCCTGCAGGGCAGCAGTCGGCGCCACATCCTGCACACGCGACATGGGCTGCACGCTGCGCACGGTTGTCTCAGGCGTGCCGCGCTGCTCTGGCACTTCATCGCGCTGGGGGGTGGGGTGTACGTGCCCCGGCGTGTGGATGACGACTTGCTTGGAGATCGGATCACGTTCAATACGCCCGGTTTTCTCATCATGTTTGCGGGCGAACATGCGGCTCCCAAAATAGAGCCCGACCGTGCAGAGGGTGGTGTAGAACGCCTCGAAATAGCCGACTTTGTACGCTTCGGGGACATTGGCCACATGGTTGCTGACAAAGCGGCCGAATACCGACTCCTGCGCTTTGCTGCCCGCAATGATGCCAGGGTAGCGGAACATGCGATTATTAAGGCTGGTTTTGCCGTTGACGACTTCCTTGGCAAATTCACTCGCCCCGATATGGCCACGAATGGCGTTCTGGTCCCATTTGCTGGGAACGTTTACCTTGATTTTATCAAGCGCCACTGCGGTTGGCAGTACAAGTGCGAGCGTTGCGAACCGGCCTTTTAGCACCGTGCCCCAGGTTTGTTTCGGTTCGGCTTCGTACACCCGTTCGTCTTTGGGTTTTGTGCCCAGCATCTCATCGATTTTTTTACCGATTTGCTCGCGGCGATCTTCAAACAGTTTCACGAATGGCGCAATCAGGCTGCCGTCAAGGAATGAGAAGGCGACGGTCTTGGCCATGTCGGCCGAACCTTTGGTCATGCCGCGATTTTGGAAGAACTCGCTCACGGGCTCCCCACGGCGGCGGCTCCATCCTTCAAGCCCACCAAGCAATCCGTCCTTGCGGAAGGTTTTGGCCGCGTTGCCCTGCGTGGTCATGTAGGTCATGTAGGCCGAAAGACCGAACACCACGATGTTCGTGAAAATCGGGTAGAGCAGAACATCGAAGATGCGCAGACCCACCGTTCGGTTCTGCTTGCGCTCTTCCGCCGTGAGTGGGGAGGTGTCTTGTTCCTTGATTTTCTCAGGCAAATCCTGCCCCGGCGGCGAGGTGCCGCTGGTTTCAAATGCGTTTTGCTGTGTCGTTGTTTCGGTCACGAATAAAGCCTTCTTTGAACGATAACAGTAGCACAAGTGACCGTGCCGTTATGTGAAGCTTTTATGAAGAGCCATATGCGCGTTTTGTTGGTGCATCCTTAGGTTTCACAAAACTGTCACAACCATGATGCGCGAGAATTGCTAGGATGAAGGTGAAAATTTTACCTATGTGAGGTCTCGCATGATTCCCAAACCCTTGCCCCATCCGAACGATCAGCAAACCGAATTCGGCGGCGAAGAACATGCCGCCCGAGAAATGGTGCGTGCCCCAGAATCTGCCGCGCAGGTGGATGCGGCCAAGGCCGAAGAGCCCGCCCGCCCACAGGTGCAGAAACCTGAAGGCGAGCATGTGGCCAAGGTCGAACATGTGGAAGAGAAGGCGCTCGCCAACGTGCTTGAAAAAGTGGCGAATGACACCGCCAGCGCTGTCGATAAGAACACGCTTGTGCTCAGCCCGGACACGGTGAAGCGCGCCGAGGAAGCACTGGCTGGCGCGTTGGGTGCTGCATTGCCTGCAAGTGTTACGGATGGGTTGATCCTCACGCTGAAGGAACATCCAAATCATGGTAAAGCAGGGCTTGAGTTGTGCCTGCAAGGCCCGGCGCTGACTATCAACAGCGCGCTGGTGGGCGAGGTGGTGCTGGAGACATTGAAAAAACATCACGCCTTCGATCCGTTCTTTGCGCATGATGCGACCACGCCGCATGCCATGAAGCCACATGAGCCCGAGAAGGCGGATATGATGCATGTGCAGGTGAACAACCTGACCACCGAACAATATGCCGCCTTGCTGCATGGTTTGGCAGGCCCCGCGCCCGAAGTGGCCGCGCCGCACCCCGCCGCCGCACAAGCGGCCAACGCCCAACAGGCCGCACAGCAGGCCGTTACGGGTGACGCTGCAGCCCCCGTGCAAGCGGCGCTTCCAGCCCCCGCCAACGACGCGGCGATGGGCTTGGTGCAGGCGCAAGAAGCCCCAAGCAACATCGTGCAGGCCCCTGTGGCCGCCCTCGACCGCGCGGCTGAAACACCGCAGCGTGCGGTGGGCTAAGGCACGCGCATGGTATTCCTTCCCGAACACGCCGCTTTTTCGCTTCAGGCGCAGAGCCTGATGGCCAGGGCGACGCAATTTCTGGGAAGTGTTTTCCATGGGGCATCCCCCGCGCCCGAAGCGACCGACGCATTCGCTCACTTTCATGATGCGCGACTTGCCCCGCGTGTGCCCATGCAGAAGGCCGAGCTGACCGTCAGCACGCAAGCGCAGCTTGAGAATATCGGCCTAAGGCCGGGCAAGCGCGTGACCGAGCAGACGCATCCGGAGCTGTTTGCCGCATGGCAAACAATGGCGCAGCGCGCGGGCATGCCGCACGCCCCGCAGCTTATGGTCGTGCAAAGCCCGGCACTCAACGCGTTCACCATCAGCCCGCATAACGATGTGGCCATCACCAGCGGTGCGCTGCAAACGCTCGATTTGCGTGAAACGGTTGCCTTGCTCGGGCATGAGCTTGGCCATGCCAGCAGCCAGCACCCCTTGCAGCGGGTGGGGTTCGGCGCGCCCGTCGCCGCCATTTCTGGTGGGCTAGGCTTTGCGCTCGTGAACCCCACCCGCATGCGCGCCGTTGGCGAGAAGTTGGGGCAGGGCGGTGCCCTCGCGCGGGCTTCTGGTGCCGCGCTGCGCTGGGTGGCGCACCCCTATAACCTTTTGGGCCATGCGGTGGCCGCTGCTGCCACCGTTGCGGCGGGCTATGCGGGGTGGGCCGTATCCAACCAATGGTCGGTACGCCACACCGAGCTGGATGCCGATCGTAAAGGCGCACTGATCTCCGGCGATCCGGAAGGGCTGGTCATGATGCTTCAGCGACTGCATTCGGTGCAGCCGAAGCCGGGATTCTGGGGGAAAATCTGGCGTCGCCAGGGCTATCCCAGCATCGAAGCGCGGGTGGAGCAAATGCACAGCATGGTGGCCAAGCAACCGTCGCTGCAGAACCCCGTGCTGGGGCAGGTGCTTACCAACCCCACCGCGCCCGTGGCTGATATCCCCACCCAAGCCCCGCATGCGCAGGTGCAGCATGTGGCGCTGGCCGAGCGTGTGGGCAGCCCCGTGGCCGCGCCAGCACTTGCCTAAGGCGGCGTGCTGCGCTAGAGCGTGGCGCATGGAAATGCCCATCACCGTCACCACCTTTTACCGTTTCGTGCCGATCGCCAATCCGGCGCAGCACAAGCCTGCGTTGTTGGAGCACATGGTAGCGCGTGGCATCAGAGGCACGCTCACGCTGGCCAGCGAAGGGGTGAATGCCACCCTCAGCGGCGAGGCTGCCGCGCTGGAGGATTACATCGCGCTGCTCAAAGCGCAGCTTGGCATTGCCGCGCTGCCCATGGCGCGCGACAGCTACACCGGTGCGCAGCCCTTCAAGCGTGCCAAGGTGAAAGTGAAGCGCGAGCTGATCTCCATCGGCGCGCCGGCCGACCCCAGTATATGTGTCGGGGCCTATGTAGCGCCGCAGGCGTGGAATGCGCTCATTACGCGGCCAGATGTCATCACCATCGACACGCGCAACGATTACGAATTCGCCATGGGGCATTTTGCCGGGGCCATCAACCCTGGTACGCGCATCTTCAAGCAGATGGTGGCCTTCACGCAGGCCCACCTGCTGCCGGATACCAGTAAAACCATCGCCATGTATTGCACGGGCGGCATTCGCTGCGAAAAATACTCGGCCTACCTCATGTCGCTTGGCTTCACGCAGGTCTACCACCTGCAAGGCGGCATCCTCGCCTATCTGGAGCAGATTCCCCCGCAGGAAAGCCTGTGGCGTGGCGATTGTTTCGTGTTCGATGAGCGCGTGGCGCTAGGCCACGGCTTAGCGCCCGCGCCCGTTGGTTGCATGGCCTAAGCCGCTCTCTGCATCCAGACGATAGCGCTGGTTGACGATGACATCCACGGCAGGCAAGATCAGATCCATACCTGCCTCGTCGATATTGAGCGTCACGACTTGCTTGCGAAGCTGGACGCATTGCGTCGGCCCGAATGGGTCTACGTAAATGTCATTTTCAGGTACGGTCGGCACGCGCGCCAGCGCATGGTCCAACGCGGCACCGAGATGAGCTACATTACGTGAGTAGCCTGTGAGTTCTGCGTAGCGCGCGATTTTCTCAAAAATTAAATCACGGATCGTCTCGCGTTCGTAATAGATGGGTTCGCGACGCATAGCTTGCCATATTGCTGGTTAAATAGGGTGTATTAGCGGCTTTGCATGACAATTTTATGAAGGTAGGCACCGCATCCTATATCTAGTTTACAGTACGGCTTGGTCCTACTTCACGCGCGGTATGATGCTCCGCATGTAGCTTTTCTACCTGCTTCAGAAGAGGTTCTAATTTCGTTGCGACGCGGTGACTTTTGGCCGTGGTGCGTACGTCCTGCATGTGGGAAGCGAATTTCTCCGGTGGCACGCGAAGCCACGGGGCAGGGCTGGTGGCATCCGTCAGCGTCAGAAGTGGCATGGTCCCTTTCAGCGCATCGGCGACATTACCCCATGCAGCTTCATAATCTTTCCTAATCAAGTGTGCGGGCCGATACTCGGTTGTTGGTTGTGGCAACGCTGGTGCTGAGGGCGCAGATTCAGCTTTTTTGCAGAATCCGGCGATACGTGAGGCATGGCTTGGTATGGCTGTCGCTGCGTCAAGGGCGGCAGATTTTGTCCGGGCTGCCGCTTTAATAATTGCTTTGGGCGTGCAGGCCGCCTCTCTCACACGTACACGATCCATCAGGTCGCCTGTGGTACGCGTGCGCAAATTAATGCCAACCATATTCTCGAATGTTTCAGCATTGCTTTTCGTTAGGCTTTCGTATGGAGTCATAAGAATGCGGACAAGGGTTTTATCGCCCATATCCTCAAGCATGCGACCACCGAAAAAACGCGATTCTGCCACGTCTTTTAGTGCTCTATTGATACTGCGTAGATTTGTGGCGGCATCCAATTCGTCTACTGCACGGAATGCTTCTTCCAGCTTGGTATAAAACAGCGTAATAGTTGCCATATCCTGCAAATCGAGCGACTCACCCCATCGGCTACCCATCATCGTTTGCATGTTGGAGAATACCCCACGTGCCATATCTTCCAACTGATCATGGCGGTAGCTCTTTTCCAGTGCGCGTCTTACATCAGTTTGAAATTGCTCGTAGGATAATTGCATCTTATTACTCCGTCTCGTCCAACTAACCCTACCGGCCGAACCTAAAAAAAGAGTGAACCATGCCTGCATGCCCCGTTTGTTCCAAGCCTGCTCCGGCCCAGCACGCCCCGTTCTGCAGCGAACGCTGCCGCACGGTTGATCTTAACCGCTGGTTCACCGGGGCCTATGCCGTAGCCGCCGTGGAGCTGGACGATGTGGATGAAGATGCGCTGAGCGCCGCGGAAAACCTGCCCAAAGATGATGGATTCTAAGTGCTTGCCAAGCCAGTAGGGTTTGGGTATAGCACTGCTTCTTTCGTGGAATGCCGCGTGGCCAGGTAGCTCAGTTGGTAGAGCAGTAGACTGAAGATCTTCGTGTCGGGGGTTCGATTCCCTCCCTGGCCACCACGCTTCGCCCTCGTATTAGTACGCATCCGCGAACGGAGTGCACGCCGCATGAAACTGCTCCTTGTTGAAGACGATCAGGAAACCGCCGATTACATTTGTCAGGGGCTGGAAGAGCATGGCCACCGCGTGGAACGTGCGGCCGATGGCCACGCAGGCCTCATGCTGGCGGGCGATGGCACGGCGTATGATGTGCTGATCATTGATCGCATGTTGCCGAAGCTGGATGGTGTCACGCTGTTAAAGACCTTACGCGCCAGCGGCGTCAAAACGCCCGCCATTTTCTTGACCGCCATGGGCAGTATCGATGATCGGGTGCGGGGTCTTGAATCCGGCGGCGATGATTATCTGGTGAAGCCCTTTGCCTTTGCCGAGCTTTATGCGCGGGTAGTATCGCTTGCTCGGCGGCCACCCCTGGCGGCTGCCGAAACCGTGCTGCAGGCCGGTGATCTTACTTTGGATCTTATTTCCCGCACCGCCACGCGGGGCGGTCAACGTATCGAGTTGCAGCCGACCGAATTTCGCCTGCTGGAATATCTGATGCGCCGACCCGGCAAAATCGTGACCCGTACCATGCTGCTGGAAGGGGTGTGGGAATTCCATTTCGACCCCAAAACCAATATCGTGGAAACGCAGGTGAGCCGCCTGCGCAGCAAAATTGATCGCGGCTTCACCAAAGAGCGGATTCGCACCGTGCGCGGCGCGGGGTATATGCTGGATGCTGAGTAGGGTCCTCCGCCATGCCAACTTTAAGTTGGCGCTGCTCTATGCCGCGGTGTTCTGCGTGTCGGTGCTGGTATTGGTGACGGTGATTTTCCTCAGCGTGCGTGAGGATATCGAGCGGCAGGCCCGCACCCACATCGAAGAAGAACTGGCCCAGCTGATGGTCGATTACCGCGAGGATGGCCTGCGCGAATTGCAGCATGATATCCGTGAGCGTATCGAAAATGGCGGCGTCAACCGCCTGCGCTATGCGTTGATCGGCCCAGACGGTACACGCCGATTCGATGCGATTGATGCACCTTCGCGCCGCGGCTGGTATCGCAGGTTCTCGCTCAGCGGTGATGATTTGCTGATCGATTCTATCCCGCTCGATGGCGGCTACAGCCTTCTGGTAGCGGCCGATCTCGGCATCATCCACGATATGGAAGACGCCATTCGCGGCCAGCTATTCCTGCTGGTGCTGTTTATTGTGCTCGCCGCTGGCCTTGGCGGCGTACTCGTGAGCCAGCGGTTCTTGGGGCGTATCGACCGCATTAGTCGTGCGACTGAGCAGGTGGGGGCGGGGAATCTTTCCGCGCGGCTACCCATCGCCGGCACGGGGGACGATTTCGATCAGCTTTCCACCACCATCAACCGCATGCTGGAGCGCATTGAATTGCTGGTGGGCGAGATTCGCCATGTGGCTACCGGCATTGCGCATGATCTGCGCACGCCGCTGGGCCATTTGCGGCAGAAGCTGGAGAGTATCCGCACCCATACGAACGACGAGGCCCAGCGCAATCGCGTGGACGATGCACTCGATCAGTTGGATGGCGCGTTGGCCACCTTCAGCGCGCTGTTGCGTATTGCTGAGGTGGAGTCCGGTTCGCGGCGTGCGGGCTTTGCGCCATGCAACCTTTCAGCGCAGTTGGCGCAGCTGGCTGAATTGTATCAACCGGTGGCGGAAGAGCAGGGCATCGCGCTTACCACGCATCTAAAGACGAATGTATGGATCGAAGGCGACGCGGCGCTGATCACCCAATGTTTCGCCAATCTGATTGAGAATGCGTTGCGCCACAGCGGTGGCACGTTGCTGCAATTACGCCTCAGCACGGAAGGTAAGCGCGTGCTGGCCGAACTGCGCGATAATGGCTGCGGCATTGCCAGCACGGACCCCGTGGTGCTGGTGCAGCCTTTCTTCCGGGCCGATGCAAGCCGCAGCACGCCCGGCAACGGGCTAGGCCTAAGCCTGGTACGTGCCATTGCCAATTTGCATGATGCACCCCTGCATTTCGTGGATGCTTCGCCCGGCCTCGCCGTGCAGCTTATTTTTGCGCGGATTCCTGCGCCCGTGACGGGGATGTAAAAACCTGTTGCCATGCGGCGGCGCTTTGGTTAGGTTGCCGCTCCTTTCGATGGCGGGTTATCTCCGCCTATTTAGGTTAGGTCCCATAGCTCAACTGGATAGAGCACTTGACTACGAATCAGGTGTTGTAGCCGGAGGGGATGCGGGAAGAAGAAGTGAATTTTAGATTGGTCCCATAGCTCAACTGGATAGAGCACTTGACTACGAATCAAGAGGTTAGAGGTTCGAATCCTCTTGGGACCGCCATCTAAACCCGACAGATTGAGTCGGCATCCAAACACCGTAAAAGCACCGTAATCGTATCCGTAATGTAACAGACGGAATTCCCGACAAGGCTTGGGATGGTGGAATCGTGTTGAAAAGTTTACACCGCGCGACATTCACTTATAGTTCAGATAAATAAGAAAGTTTGGCCCTATGAGATTCATCGACTTATTTGCGGGATTGGGTGGATTCCATATAGCTCTCTCTCGCCTAGGTCATGAATGCGTCTTCGCTTCTGAACTCGATTCTGAACTTGCCGTTACATATGAGAAAAACTTCGGCCTAAAGCCCCACGGTGACATCCGCACGGCATACAAAGATGTGCCAGCACATGATATCCTTTGTGCGGGGTTTCCTTGTCAGCCTTTCTCGAAGGCTGGAGAGCAGAAAGGCTTTGATTGCCCAGAATCGGGAGATTTAATCGACTACGTGGTTAAGATACTCCGCAAGCATCAACCGCGGTATCTCTTGATTGAGAATGTTCCGAATTTAGTAAATCATAACGGCGGGGAGACTTGGGCCAAAATTCAAGCCAAGCTGAAACGCGCAGGTTATGACATCGACTTCAAAAAAATCTCGCCGCACATGTTCGGCGTTCCACAAATCCGCGAACGGGTCATCATTGTTGGTGAACTGAAATCGCTAAAGGACTTCAAGTGGCCTGAACCCACCCACACTGCCGAACAGGTGTCCATTAAATCCGTGCTCGATCATGAGCCAACGGATGCTAAGCACCTGCCTCAAACTTTTGTTCAGTATTTGACTGTTTGGCAGAAATTGATTGAACAACTGCCCAAGGATAAGGAACTTCCCTCATTCCCAATTTGGGCGATGGAGTTCGGCGCGACATATCCGTTGCGCGGAAAAACGCCACAGCATAACGACCTTGAAACCCTAAGAAGCAGCAAGGGCGCGCTTGGATGTTCGCTTAAAAATATGTCTCGTAAAGAGATACTCGCTTCTTTGCCTGCATATGCTCGCAGCCAAGAAAAGACTTTCCCTGAATGGAAGATACGGTTTATCGAGCAAAACCGAGAGTTCTACCGCAAAAACAAGAGCATCATTGATCCTTGGCTTAATGAGATTCGCGCGTTTGCTCCGAGCTTCCAAAAGCTGGAATGGAATTGGAAGGGCGGCCCAAGAGATATTTGGCAGACAATTATTCAATTCCGAGCATCCGGCATTCGGGTTAAACGTCCCAATTCTGCACCATCGCTTGTTGCACTCACAACCAGTCAGGTTCCAGTGCTTGCTTGGGAAAAGCGATACATGACCATGAAGGAGTGTGCTCGCCTACAAAGTATGGGAAGTTTAAACTACCTCCCTGCGGTTCAAACCCGCGCTTATAAGGCATTAGGTAATGCAGTTAACGTCGATGTAGTGGGAAGCATCGCCGAAAGGCTCATAGGCGCTAAAAAGGCAAAATCAAAGGCACAAACTAGCTATTACACCTCTGACATTAGGGAATCGGTATCTGCCTAGTGAGTTGCCCTGGCAGCGGGTACAGTAACTGGAGCCACTGGAGGTATGGCTGGAGGTGTGGAACTGTTTTCATCTAAGTTAGCTATTAATGAAGCAACTCTTGGTTCGAGCCATTCAATAATACCTGCGGCTAAATCAGTTGAAACCCAATCTGCATTTGTATGTCCTACTTCAAGCAGCCTGTAGCGATCTAAAAGCATCCCTTCAACACGACCACATGCTATAAAGAAGGCTTTGTCTTCTACAGCGTACGGGAGTGCGCAAGCACGCAGTGGCGGTGAAGAGAAGGTAATCAATTTAGACCAGACGCCACTAATGTCTGGCTCTTTGAGTTTTCTTGTCCAGTTTGCTCCACTGGCACACTGGACAAAATAAGCCGATCGCCCGCCGCGGTTGTCAATGAATGGCCGATGGCAAACCAAGTCTAATCCTTCATCTTTCGCGTCCTCAAATAGATCGACTATGGGCTCATTGATGTAGTCTTCGTGCAAATAATCAGCCGTGGCCTTTACAATCGCGGTGAAATCATCGTTTTCTATGTCACCAGACCACCCAGTCTGCATTACCTGCCAGCCATGCTGTTCAAGGGATTCTTTAGTCAACTTCTCGAATAGATGTCCCTGCCGGATATACTCGGCGTTGGCCTTTTCAGCCCACTTCTTATAGTAGCTAGCCAAACATAGAAGCAGACAGAAACTATAGGCCGGTACTTGCCTCCAATCTTTAGTGCGCTTGATATGAGTCGCTTCAATTTCAAAGGGCGACCCCTCATTGAGATGTGCAATCCTTTTACGAAGTTGCACCCACAAATTATCGACGAATTCCGAAGCGAAATCTTGATCTTTATAATATTCGCCATCGCAAAGAACGTCAATGATGTCTGCCTTCGACACTTTTTCTTCAACGAATAATACGTTGGCTTCGACCCAATCACAGGCCGTAAGCATATTGACGTTGTGCTTCTTTACAGAATGTGCGAACCCGACTGAGGGAATCTTCAGCATTTCTAAGCATCCAGATCTTTTTTAATAGCGGGGAAAGTCTTGAACAATGCGTAAACGTCTTTTCCTAGCCGCCTTACAGAATTCTGAACATTTTTTGAGTCTGCATAATGGTGAACAATGCTTAAAGCTTGGGAAATAGAATCGGCAGCCGACTCAATTAATTCGATGACTTCAGCTTCTTCTCCAGCTGCTACTCTATAAGCAACTTCAAACTTTGGATTCTCCGTGCGCTCAAGATAGGCCACAGCTTTTTCATCTTCGAGCACCTTGGCAAATTTTTCTACTTGTCGCGAATCAGAAATAATTGGCTCTTTGTCATCATTTCCGAACAGCCACATGGCGAACTTAACAAGATGCTCTAGCTTATCTTGTGGAACTGGTTTCTGGAGGACTTTGGGGTCATCGCTCGCAAGGTCAACTTGCAAATATTCCTGCACCCCATTTGTTCTAAGTGACAAATGCAAAACGCTAAACTTTTCCTCGACTTTCTCGACGGACAGACGCGGATCGTCAATTTTATCCATTTGCAAAAGAATGCGGTAAGAAATGTAGTGCTGCTTAACCGAGCTAAGACGGCTTCCAATCTTTCTTGTCACCTCGCGGTAACTCATTTTTTGGTCGTCAATAAGCTTTGCAATGTATTCTGCCTTTTCGGCAGGATTCCATTGTTTGATGCCCGATACATGGCGGAAACCTATGTAAGCTTGTACGTCTTCTCGGCTATCTGCTCGAATGAAGGGAATATTCTCGAATTGTACCCAAGTTTCCTCGGGAATATTTGCCGCATACTCTTCCCACTTTTTTGAATGTGGCTTGCCATTACGAGCGAGCACCAATAGCTTCATGGTGGCTAAGCGTCGGTTGCCTTCAACAACTACCAGTGCAGGTTTGCCGCCAACTTTTTCTTCTACTACTAATAATGCCTCTTGAGGCCAGTAACCGCTTTCTGCAAATGAAATGGCCAACTCTTCAAGCGACCAATCTTCCATCAATTCCAGGATTTTATCGGGAGGCAATTTAGCCTCAATATTGTGCCGTCCCAGCCGTGGGTTTTCTTGATCGAGTTGCAAGCTGTCAAGAGGTGCATGTTCTATCTCTTTATGTACTGCCATATAAAGCCCCTTATATGGCTCCAGCATAGTATCAGATTATTTAAATGCAACCTTGAGCATTTACAAAGAGTTGGTGCGGCTTACGGACTAGAGGAAGATCATCTGCATGAAGAAATTTTTCTCGAAATTTAAAGCGTCCTTAGTTGATGCTTTCCCATATCACTTCAGCGCCAAGATACTCGCTAAAGACCATACGCACCACCAACCGTAATCCATCGTAGTCTACGTAGTAGCGATAGCGTCCCTCCTGCACCTCAACCCACGCCTCACGAAAAACTACGTTATTCATGAGCATTAGTCGCTGCATTGCGCGTGTACCTATCTCTGGCCATAGTGCGACTTCTTCCAAAAATTCGCCTTCAAAGGCATTCCGCTGAGCTTCGGTGAGCATAGGCAACGGAAATATCGCTAGATGGTTGGGCTCCTGACGTCGCCACTCGCTATGCTCGTAAACGGCATGGCCGCGTGCACATTTCAGAACGACCGATTGAAGCCTCTCCATTTCGGGACTCCAAACGGCTCCAGTTTCATCAAGCTGACAACTGGCTTGGATACGTGCAGCTAAGGCTGGTGCATGTGCAAGCGCCTTTTTTACTTTCTCACGCGCTACCTTTTCAACATTACCGGCAATGATGCAGTCCACAAGGCACGCCATGTATTCTTCGTGTTTGGAAAGCTCGTTATTGCATTTCAGGCATGAAGGTAAAATTGGAAGATACTCAGGATGCGGCCTATCTAGAAATACCTGCGATGGCGCGTGATCCTTCGTAACGGCCACGCCGCCACAATGAATACATCCGCCGTATTTACGCCCATCCGAAAAATCTTCTAATTGGTCCATACGCCTACACCATGCCTCGAGTAGCTTGAGCAAACCATTGTACATTGCCAATATCACGCGATAAAGTCACGCCAGAGCTAAATTAGCTTCGGGGCTTTACAACCTCACCTATAGCGGCTGGCATCGGCCGTAATGATGCCTCCTCAACCGTATGGTCGGGGAGGTGTTGGCGTATGTCCAGGCCTCACGGCTAAAGGCCAATGCGATCGTCTATAGGCGGTTTGTAAACTCCCCGGTCACCAGTTCGCTGGTGACCGTTCACCGCCAACGGGAGTTTTTATGCGCTACGTTCCAATTTTGGCTTTATTCGTGATAACAGGCTGCGGGATTGCTCCCGCTGACTTCCGCACGACCAGAATTCACCAGCAGCTTGTCGTGAAGGGCGAACCGAAGGACAACGTCCACTACCAAGTCAGAATCCGTGAGACGAATACCGATACTGCCACCCGTCTTCAAATGCGCTTCCCACGGGTATTTGGAATAATCTCTGACCTGCCAGCCGCGATGCAGTGGTTTCTTTTTTCCTGAAGCTAGCGGAATGGCTTGATGATTGGTTTTCGGGTGGAGGTGATGTTGAGCGAAATGCTCGAACGAAGGTACATTTCCGGCGTCTAGTGTGTGCATAATCATTCTTCCCTATTTTGGTTGGATTGGAGGCGGTTCCCAAAACCGCCTCTTTTTTTTAATTCGATTGCCCCAGGACGAACGCGTTGAGGTCGTCCATGTGGTATCTAATCAGCTTGTGATTGATCGCCCTGAAACGCGGGCCAGTTCCGCGGCACCGCCACGTCTTTAATGTTCCAGAGGTGCAGCCGAGAAAATCGGCGGCCTGCGCAGTGTTTAACCACGGCGAAGGGTTCAGCTTATTTGGTAGAGGTGGGGAAGTTTCGGTCTGTTGCATAGGTGCTCCTAAAAGGGTTTCCTGCGGGCGGAAATCACCCGGCAACACCCCATTATTCACACGAATCGACCCTTCGATACCAACATTGGATGCCCGAAATGAAAAAAATGCGGCACCGGGGTTATGGTGCCACACAGAATACTGCTAAGCGGCAGTCAACCTAGCGCTCACCATCTCTTGGTATTGTTTCAGGTGATCAACAAGGTGTTCGGGGTGAACGTAGCCACCTGATGCGCCTGGCAGCCTCTGATCGAGCAACAGGGCACTCTCCGCATAGGGCACACCGGCCGCAATCGAATACGTTCGCCACAGGTGACGGTAGGCATGTGGGCTTGGCAGACCATCCTCACGTGGTTCTTCGATGTGGCCACTTTTGCTGGTCGGACTCGGCCAGAGCCACGGCGAATTGAGCGGCATATCTTCCGCCATTCGATTTCTGAGTAGTTCGACGAGATATGAAGACAACGGCAGGATAAATGGGCGACCGGACTTCATGTGCCGCACCTTCACCATACTTTTGTCCAAATCCACGTCTTCTTTGAGTATCGGGGTGGCCGAGCGGCGGCGAAGGCCAGTGAACAACAGGAATGTGTGAAGATCACGGCGTACCGGGTTCAATGCAGCGACCTTATCGCGCCACGCAGGCAGGTCTAACTCCTGCACAGAACGTTTGTTCATCTGGGGCATACGAATTGCCATCACAGGGTTCGATGTGATCGAGTCATCGAACCGTTGCGCTTCGTTCACCAGCGCCCTTAGCGTGCGCATAACGCTCGATGCGGTCGTTTCGCCGCTCTTGCGCTTCAGTTCGTCGAATAAGTCGCGCACCTCTCCACGGGTAATGTCAGCCACGGCGCGCTTCCGCCATTGCTTGAGGTATTTGTCCACGTGGTAGCGATAGCCAACGATAGTGGCTGGAGAGAGCTTCCGGGCGTTAATGTACTGCTCTAGCGTATCTGCTAACGTGATGGCACTCGACTCAGGACCGGCGGTCGGATCAATGCCTGACTGAATTTGCGCCATTAGCTCCATCGCCTTGCGCCGAGCTTCTCTCAACCCCATACGCTCACAACGCTCGATTTTGAGGCGCACTGTACGGATGAACCGACCGTTCCGCCTTACGTCGCCCTGAACTGCGTAGGTCTTGGATGTTTTGTGGCAGATGACGAGCAATCCCTTTACCTGCTCGTCCCGCCAGATGCCTGACCCAAGGGCTAGGCTGCTTACACGTGCTTCAGTCATATTTAGAACGGCCATTTCTATCTCCTTTCAAGAACCGTAATAAGCACCGTGTTCTCGAACGGCGCTTATCAACCTAGAAAGGCCACGATGTCGCGTTTTCTCTTGTAAGGGAGCGGGTTAAATGCCATGAAGTACCAAATGTTGGCGCAGGAGCGCCCAACTACGAATCAAGAGGTTAGAGGTTCGAATCCTCTTGGGACCGCCATTCCCCCCAAGCCCATACAAACCCCTTGGCAGCCACGCGGCGTGCGTGCTAAACAACCCGATATGCGTAGCGGGTTTCTTCGTTTTTTCATGACAGTATGTGCGGTGAGTTGCGCCGCCCCGGCGCTCGCGCGTGAGCCGCTGGTGATTATTCGCTTTAATCAGCCGCGCGTTTATTACGAGCAGCAGCTTTACCAGGCCATGAGCAAAGCGGTGGCGATCAAGCCCGAGCTGATGATCGACGTGGTCTCCTTCGCGCCACAAGCCAGTGATTCCGACGCGAACGACGCATGGCAGCAAGCCGCCAGCAAACACACCCAGCAAGTGGTGGCCGCACTGGAAAGCATGGGCGTGCCGCGCGCGCGCATTCAGGTCAGTGGCGAGCGCCTGGCCGGCATTCGTGCCGATGAGACCCATATCTTTGTGCGCTAAGCAATCGCGCTGCGCATAACAAAAAACCCCGCCAGAAACTGGCGGGGTTTTTTTGTTTGGAAGCCGTTCGGGCAGGTTAGCCCTGGCGTGCTTTCAGGCGCGGGTTTTGCTTGTTGATGACGTACAGGCGACCTTTACGGCGCACGACGCGGCAATTTTTATCACGCTTTTTGGCGGATTTCAGCGAACTGAGAACTTTCATAACGTCACCTTAGTGGATGCAAATGGAGCGCCTTACTACCCAGCAGGACAGGCACTGTCAACCCTGATTGCGCAAAAAATCCGGCCTGTGGGTTCATCGCAGCGATCTGCCGTGGGGATGAGCCGATTAGCCCATTGTTTTATCGTTAAATAATACGCTTACGCCATGGGTGGTTTTTTCCCAGTAATGGGGCGCACGCACCAGCTGCCATAGCGCCCGCGCGCAGGCTGCCGAATGCAGCAGCCAATAAAACGGAAAGACCAGCAGGGCCGTGCCCATGCCTTCCCAGCGTTCCTGCGCGATAGCAGCACGTGCATAGAGCAGGTGGCTCGCCACCCCGCCAAAGAACGCGATCATGCAAATACTGAGCATGGTATCGGATAGGCCCGTTGGAAAGAGCCCGAGCGGCGAGAGCATAAACAGCCCCCACAGAATCGGTGCGAGCAGGAACGTGAGCGCCGGTGCTCCCACAAAAAACTGGAATCCATAATAGGCGGGTCGGCCCAGCCGCGCTTTTAGCATGCGCGCATCGCGCATATAGACCGCCCAGGTCTGGATATAGCCCTTGATCCAGCGCGTGCGTTGGCGCATCCATGCGCCGAGCGTGATGGGCGATTCCTCGAGCGTGATGGATGGCAGCATGGCAGTACGGTAGCCAAAATAATGCAGGCGAATCCCGAGATCCGCATCTTCCGTCACGTTGAATGGGTCCCAGCCGCCGACCGCACGCAATGCCGCAGTGCGCAGATGGTTACTGGTGCCGCCCAGCGGCATGGGCAGGCCCATCCGCTCCAACGCCGGCAGCAACTGGCGAAACAGAATGCTGTATTCGAGCGCAAACAGGCGTGTGAGTAGATTTTCCGTGCGGTTGTAATAGTTCAGCGGCGCTTGCAGGCAGGCCGTGTTGGGATTCATTTGCGAGAACAGTACCACCGCGCGCTTCAACTGGTCGGGGGCGGGGGCATCCTCTGCATCGTAGATCACCACATACGCGCCGCGCACAAAGGGCAGCGCAAAATTGCAGGCTTTGGGCTTGGTGCGCGGCTCGCAGGCGGGCACCGCCAGAATCTCCATCGTTGCGGGTGGGCGCAAGGCACGAAGCAGGTTGCGGGTGGTCACATCATCCGCTTCGGTGATGAGTTTGATATCCAGTTTCTCCGCCGGGTAATCGAGTGCGCTCAGCTGTGCCAGCAGCCGGCGCAGCACCGGCTCCGATTCGCGATATAACGGCACCAGAACGGAATAGATCGGCCAGGCATCCTCCGCCATGCTGGTGATCGCAGGAAGCAAGGCCTGCTCGCGCTGGCGCAGTGTGGCAAGCGCTGTGGTGCCTTGCGCATATAATTGCAGCTTGAAAGCAAGCGCCATAAAGTAAAACAGATTGCAGGCAATAAGCAGCGTGTGCCAGCTGGCATTGCCGCCCCACCCTATAAAACCAAGGATGGCCACGAGCAGTAACCCCAGCCCACGCTGCTGGTGCGGCAGCAGCGTGCGCCACGCACTGAGCATGCGGGCGTGGCGGCGCAACCCGTGCACCGCCGCGCGGCTGCCAATACGTGCGGCTGCATGCTGTTGCAGGGCTTGCGTGAGATCGCGCGTGCTTGCCACGGCAAGCTGCACCGGCAGGCCGTAGCGCTGGCTCAGTTCAGCCTGCAAATCAGGCGTGGGGAATTCGCAGGCCACCACCATCGCCTCGGCACTGCGCGCCAGTGGCAGGTAGCGGCGTGCATGGTAATCGGCCATGTCGCGGGCTTGCAGCAGCCCAGGCTGGGGTGTGGTCGTGGTCAGATCCACCACCGTGAGCGCATATTGTGCCGCGGCGGCGCGGGCCAGTGCAGGGCCGCTGATCAGCCCATGCTTCAGCAGGAACTGGCCCAACGGACCGCGTTGTTTCGCGGCGTGCTGCTCCAGCGTAGCCGCATCGATCGCGCCATCACGAATCAGTAAGGCACCGATGCGCACACCACCATTCATCAGAACCGCTCCGCGATGCCAAGCATCAGGCCACGTCCGGCGCCAACTTGTGCGCCCGCCACATGGTCGAACGCGGTGAGCTGTAGCCAATGTTCTTTGTCGAGATGGTAGGCCGCGGTGAGTTCCAGCTTCAGCAGGTCGAAATCCTGTTCGGCGTTCTCGCTGAAATTTGCGGAGTCGTCGTACTGCGTGGCGAGGATCACGCGGGCGGCTGGAATCAGCTGGATATGCTCGCTTAGCTGCACACCCAGGGCCGCGTCCATGCGCCACTGGCTGTTTAAGCCCCGTGAGCGTGTGCGGTAGCCCACGCGCAGATCGGCAAAATCGCGATCGGAGAGAATCTCCAGGTTGCTTCCATAAAGCAGCGATAATTCAAGATCGGTGCTGCGGCTGCCACCACGTGGCGTGCCGCCGCTGGTGAAGAAGCTGGGCAATTTCACCAGTGGTTGCAGCGAAATATGCTCGTGTCCATCCGTGCTATGCCACAAGGCGCTGCGGGCAAATAATTCGGTATCGGCCAGCCCTTCGTTGCTTTGGCCGGATTGGCTCACGCGCTGCAAAAACGTGCTACCCCCAACCGTGAGCCAGTCGGTCGCACCATATTCCACGTAGGGCTGGATTTCCCATTTGCGAAAGGCCGGTTGGGCAACGCTGCTACCATCCACATCATAAAAATCATCGGATTGGAAATAACCCGATTGCACGATCGCAAGGCCTTGATGTTCAGGCATAAGCCATGCACCAGCATACGCCGATGGGATAAACGAAAGAAAGAGTAAGAAAGCGGTAGCGCAGCGCATGCGCTACGTAAGCATTAATGCATGCTGCGTTCAATCGCCGCCAGTGCACGACCAATGGCGGGGTCGTCTTTCTGGTCTTGCAGTTGCTTGGCCACCACGCCGCGGGTTGCTTCCGTGGCGACATCCACCAGATGGGCGCGCAGTTGGGCGACCGCATCCGCCTCGGCGCGGGCGATGGATTCTTCCGCCTGCTGACGACGGCGTGCAAGGCTTTGCGTAAGCTCTTCGGCTGCTTTGGCACGAATGGCCGCAGCATCGCGCTGGGCGGTGGCAAGAATCGTTTCCGCGTCTTTCAGCATCGCCTCTTTCTGGCGGGCATATTCGGCCAGCAGTAATTCGGCTTCGTTGCGCAGGCGGCTCGCTTGCTCAAGTTGGTCTTTGATCGCATCCGCGCGCTTATCCAGCGTGCGGCCAATCGCGGGCCAGATATATTTCGCGCCCAGTGTAATGAAGATCACAAACGAGGCAGCCACCCAGAAAGCGGGGTCCTGATAGAATGCTTCGGTTCCGTGTTTCATCTTACGAGGCCTTCTTCTTCGCAGTGACGCTGGGGGTGCCCAGCAATTTCTCCGTCATGGCCACCGCTAGGCTTTGCGCCGCATCGTCCACTTCCATGGTGGCGTTGGCGACGGCCTTCGCAATGGCATCGCGTGCCTTGGCCGCGCTCGCTTCCAGCTCGGCGGCAAGGGCCGCTTGCGCTGTTGATGCTTCCTTGGCCGCGGTGGCCTGCGCCTCCGCGATCAACGCGGCGGCTTTGGCACGCGCTTCGGCACCAGCGGCTTCAAAATCGCCACGGGTGCTTGCAGCTTCCGCCTTCAGCCGCTCCGCTGTGGCGATCGCGTCCTGAATCGTGGTGCTACGTGCGGTAAGCACCGAGCGCACGCGCGGTGCTATGAAGCCGGCAACCAACGCATAAAGCAACGCAAAGCTAATCGCGAGCCAGGCAAGCTGGCCAGGGAATGACTGCACTTGATCGATCTGGGGCATGCCTCCTGCCAGGGCTGGCGAGGCAGACAGGGCCACAAGGGCGACCGTGAGAATGTGCTGTTGCTTCATAGGAAGATCCGTTCCTTCAAACGCACCGCGTGTGCTGCAGGTGATTAGAGTTTCAGCATGATCATGATGCCGAGAACGAAGCTCAGCAGGCCCATGAACTCCGCGAAGACGGCACCGAGAATGGCCACGCCGCGGATCTGGCCAACGGCCGACGGGTTGCGGGCAACGCCTTGGGCAGCGTTACCGAAGATCAGGCCTACGCCGATGGCGGCGCCCAGCATGCCCAGTGCAACAAGGCCCATGCCGATAAATTTGTATGCTTCCATTTCCATGATTGAACTCCAAAAGGTTGTGTGAGGGTGAGGGATGTATCGTTAGTGGTGATCGGCCAATGCCTCGCCGAGATACATGCAGGCCAGCAATGCGAACACGTAAGCCTGCAGAATCGCAACGAAGATTTCAAAACCGGTCATGAACACCAAAAAGGCGACCGGTGCAACGCCAAACACGCCCAGCGGCACCACAAAGCCAGCGATCACTTTCATCATGGTGTGGCCGGCGGTCATGTTCGCGGCAAGACGGATGCCAAGGCTGAACGGGCGCGACAGGTACGATACCAATTCAATGGCAAAGACCAGTGGGATCAGCAGCAGCGGCAAGCCTTCAGGAATAAAATGTTTAAAGAAACCAACCGGGCCTTGCTTGATGAGGCCAACCACCACCACGCCGAGAAATACCAGCGCGCCCAGCGCGAAGGTGACGATGATATGCGAGGTGGGCGTGAACGCATAGGGCAGCATGCCGAACAGGTTCATAAACAGCACGAACAGAAACAGCGTGAAAATGAACGGGAAGAATTTACGGCCCGCATGGCCGGCATTCTCATCAACAATGCCTTCGACGAATTCATAGGTCATCTCGGCCAGCGACTGCATGCGGCCCGGAACGACGGCGCGCTTGCGCATGGCGAGTGCAAAGAACAGCCCCACCCCGAGAATGGAAAGCAACATCCACAGCGCGGTGTTGGTGAGCGACATGTCGATGCCGTACACTTCCGGGAGCGCGTAGATGGTTTTGATCTCGAACTGGGCGAGTGGGCTATGTCCTGCGGCCACGGGCTATTCCTGCGATGGGTTGGTCGTTTTTTCTTGCATGGCCTTCGCTTGGGCAGCGCGTTTGCGATTTTCGCGCGCTTCAAGTTGCAGCATGAGCTTGAACCCGGTGGCGCAACCGAGGAATAACCCCCCGATCAGGCCCCACGGGCTGGTGCCCACCCATGCATCAAGGCCGTAGCCCAACACACATCCGGCGGCAGTGGCGGAAGCGAAATCGATCGCGGCGCGCGCTGCATCGCCCGTTGGGGCTGGGGCTTGGGAATCTGCCTTGGTCGATTGCTTCAGTGCGTCCAGCTGGCGCATCACCGAATCAAGCGAGGGTGGCGTATTTCCTTCGTCCTTGCTCATGGCGCGCGCAATCTATGGAGGGGGGCATGCGCTGTCAAGCAAACAAGCAGCCCTGAACGCGGGTTTTCTTCCCGCTTGTGGGTAAGGCGTGATTATTCCGCGTCGCCAGTGGGTTGCGCGGGCTTTTTCGGCGCCGATTCAAGCGCCTTAGCAAAATGATCGGCCTTGCTGAAATCCTCCAGCTTCACGCCATTCACAAAGAAGCTCGGCGTGGAATTCACCCCTGCGCGGGTAGCCGCGACCTGACGACCCTCGATGATGCGGTCTTCCAGTTGCTTATCGGCAAAGCAGCTATCGACTTGTGCTGCATCCAGCCCGCCTTGTGCGGCGATGGTTTTTAATTCATCCTTGAAGCGTTCGCTGAAGGCCCAATTCTTCTGCAGTTCGAACAGCACCTTAATGAACTGCGCACGCTTTTCTGCCGGGGCGCATTCCACCAGTTGGGTGGCGCGCAGGGCGGGCTCATTCAGCGGGAAATAACGGAATACCAGCTTGGCTTTGCCCGTATCGAGCAAGTCTTTTTTCAGCTGCGGCAGCATGTCGCTATGGAAGAACGCGCAATGTGGGCACGACATGGAAGAATATTCGATGATGGTGCCAGCCGCATCGGGCTTGCCAAAAACCAGCTCGCCCGGCTGTGCGGTGAACAATGCATCGGACGGATCCAGCGGTGCAGGGACTTTCTCGACCGTTTGCTGCGACAATGCAGCGGTTTGCGTCTGCGCCTCATCCAGGTTGGATTTCTGTGAAAAATATCCCATGCCCCCGGCGGCAGCGGCGACCAGCACCAGCACAATCAGAATGATTTTACCCAGCGGGGCGGATTTTTTCGAGGCGGGAAGGGTCATATGCGTGCGGCTCTCTTCGGCGGGTTAAATATCGGGTATGTTTAGCGTGTTGATTCCGGCTTGTCACTACTCGCAATGCGTTGGCGCATGCGTTGTAAAATTTCCATCATGTCGCGTGGTGCTTCGGCCGTGCTTGTGGTGGCCTGCTGCATGGATGGCGGTGCCGCGGCTTTGGGCGTGGCCGATAGCTGGTGCGAGGGGTGCAATACCACGCGTGTAATGGCGCGATAGCCAAAATAACGGGCGCACTGTTCCAGCAATTGTTCGGTTTCGTAGGCCAGCTCGGGAGCCAGGCTTGCCGCTACATCAAGATGCAGCGTGGATCCATTCGCCTGTGCGTTTGGCCAGTGCAATTTTTGTGGGCGCGTTTGCGCGGCGCGCACCGTTCCTACGATGCTGGGCCAATCACGAAGCAACGCGCCATAGAGTTTGCCGCGCTCATCCATCAACGGCTGGGTGGCGCGTTTGACGACCTCATCCAGCCGTTTGGGGAACAGCCCACCCCGCCGGGTATATTTTGCTTTCGCAGGAGGAGGTGCGTTCTTGCTCATGCGGCCTGCTCCAGCACTGCGCGAATGGGTGCAAAGCTCTGCCGGTGGGCGGGGCAGGGACCATGGGCCAGCAGCGCCGCCTGATGCGCTGGCGTGCCATAGCCCATATGCTGTGCAAAGCCATAATGTGGGTATTGTGCATGCAGTTCCTGCATCAGTGCGTCGCGCGTGACTTTGGCGAGGATGCTCGCCGCGGCAATGGAAAGCGAACGCCCGTCGCCACCGACCACGGTGTGCGTCGGGCAGGGAAAATCCTTGGGCGTGCGGTTGCCATCGATCAGCGCAAACTGGGGGCGCTCGGGCAGATTCTGCACGGCGCGCCGCATGGCCAGCATGGTGGCGGCCAGAATATTCATCCGGTCGATCTCCTCGACTGTGGCGATGCCAATGCCGCACCATGCCGCTGCACGAATGGGTTCCACGAGGGCTTCACGCTGCGCGGATTTGAGTTTCTTGCTATCGTTCAACCCCGTTGGAATGGCCGCCATGTCGCGCCACATTACCGCCCCGGCGACAACGGGGCCAGCCCACGGGCCGCGCCCGGCCTCATCCACGCCGCAGATGCGGGCGTAAGGTAGGCTGAGTTCCAATGAGAGATCGGGCATGGTGTGGGGGCGTTAGTGGTTCGGGTGTGAACCCTACTAACAACCAACTACTAAGATCTGGCAACTAATTTCGGCCATTGGCCCTGCGCGAGCGCGCTAAGGCTCGGCGCATCCTCACCCATCAGCGTTTGGTACACCCAACGATGCGCCATCACCTGCATCACGTAGTTGCGTGTTTCGGGGTAGGGGATGGACTCGATGTAAAGCAGTGGATCATCGATATGGCGAGCGGCCGTCTGCCAGTTTTTCACCGAACCAGGCCCCGCGTTATAGGCCGCGATCAGGCGGATCAGGTCCTGCTGCACTGCTTTTTCGTGGCTAAGGATGGAAAGATATTCCGCGCCGAGATGGATATTCACCGACGGATCATCTAGCTGTTTATGCAGCGGCAGGTTGCCGCCATTGCTTGCCAGCGCGATGGATTCAGCACTCAAACGGCGTTCGACATGCTTCGCGGTGGAGGGCAACATCTGCATCATGCCGGTGGCGCCCATATGGCTTTTCGCATCGCCACGGAACACCGATTCCTGACGTGCAATCGCCAGTAGCAAGGCGCTATCGACCGATTCGTTACGGGCGGTAAACCATGGCGGCATGGGGTAGCGCGCGAAATACTGCTCTTCGGTGGATAGACCTTCAAGGCTACCAAGTCGTACTTGCAGGTTGGCCAACCCAAACTCGCCCGCCAGCGCTAACACTGCTGGGCGTTCGTGCGTATCCAGTTGCATCACCAGCAGGCGCAGGGTTTCCTCGGCCAATTCGGGTTGTCCGGCTTGCGCCAGCGCCTGCGCCCGCAGCACAGCCGGTTGTGCGCGCAGTTCAGACGGCACACTGGGGCTTGCCGCCATCACCGCGCTGCGGTTGCCCAGCTGCTGGTTCGCAAGCTGGCCATAGAAGGTGAGTGGGGCAGTGCCTGCCTGCTGCAGATGCGCATAGGCGGACGCATCGTCGTTCAGCTTTTTGGCTGCCCGGTAGGCCCAATAATGCGCCGCGCTATACTGCCAGCGGTTCAGTTTTTCTTGGCGTGCAACATCCGCAAATGCACGGTAAGCGGTGCCGTAACCACGCTCCTTCCAATGTGCAAGGCCGCGATAGAACCCATCCGGCATGCTGCGACGACCGAGATGTTCCACATACCCGTCGCCTTTCAGCGAGGCGCTCGCAATCTCTGGGAGCCCAGCCAATTCAGCCTTGCTGGCCCCTTTGCGTTGGGCCAATGCCCGGATACGTGGCGCTTCCGGCTGGTCGGCGAAATTCGCAAGCCAGGTCGTCAGTTCAGTTTTCGTGGTATCGTAGTGGGCGCTCAAATAGCGCTGTGCTAGAAAATGCCCGAACAGGATCTGATCTTCCATTTGCGCCATCAGCGCGTCCGCCCAGTCGAAGTCACCCCGACGCTGCGCGGCAAAAATAGTCTGCGCCAACTGCGCATCGTTCGCGCTCAGACCGTAGGATGCAGTGGCAACCACCATGCTGCTGATCGGGGTCGCCTGGCGGGGCGCATCCGGCGTAAATAGCAGGGTACTTAGCGCAGCGATACATACGCCCGCCATCATCGCCAGACGGCGGCGGGGTTGTGCACGGGTGATGCGCAAGATCCCTGCCAGTGCTGCGGGCAGGCGTGCGTGCCGAAAGATGCTTTTTTTCTTCATTGCGGGCCAAAACATAGGTCGAGACTACCGCAAATCAATATAAATTCGGCATGACGATCTGATGAAGATTTTCAAATCAATAGCTTAGCGGGTGGAAACAGCCTGTTTTAGGCGCTAAGACGGGCATCCAGCGCGGCTTTTAACGCCAAAAGATCGGCCCAGGCCTGCTTTTTCGCCAACGGCTGGCGCAGCAGGTAACTGGGGTGGTACAGCACATGCACCGGCACCGCATCGGCCATGTAGTCGTTTTTGTAGGTGAATTGCTGGCCACGCAACCGGGTGATGCCCCGTGTGTCGTTCAGCAATGCTTTGGTGGCTGTGCCGCCCACCAGCACCAGCGTATGCGGGTTCATCAGCGCGATGTGCTTCTCCACAAATGGTCGGCAGATCTCCAGCTCCTCCGGCGTGGGCTGGCGGTTTCCCGGTGGCCGCCAGAACAGCGTGTTGGTGATGTAGAAGTTATCCGCACGGCGAAGGCCGATATGGCTGAGCATCAGATCCAGCAACTGCCCGCTGACACCCACAAAGGGCGCGCCCTGGCGATCCTCGTCGGCACCGGGTGCTTCGCCAATGAACATCAGCCTGCTTTGCGCCGCGCCTTGCGCGAACACGGTGCTGGTCGCGGTTTTCTTCAGAGGGCAGCCGTTAAACGCGCGCACGGCCTGCTCTAGTGCTTCAAGGCTGGTCGATGCATCGGCTAGCGCGCGGGCTTCGGCAATGGCGGCGGCAAGCGCAGGCACGGTCTCGGCCAGTGGCGCACTCGCAGGGCGTGCGGCTGGCAATGGGGGCAGGCTGACCGACGGCACGGGCGAGAGTTCTGCCGTGACCGAGGGGGCGCGTATTGCCGCTTGTGGCGTTTCTTCAATGCACAGATCTACCCCCATCTCGACATGCCATTGCAGCATGGAAAGCGAATCGGAAAAACCGTCGGGTGACAAGGCGGCCTGCACGCGTGCTCCGTAAACGAAGTTTTAACAAATTTTAGCGTATTATGGGGTTATTACGGACCACTGACGGATTGTCAAAACCCGATGGAAATCAATCAACAATTCTATGCGCCCGACATTGCTGCCAAAGCAGTGATCGAATTGACCGGTGCGCTGAAAGAATACCGCGACGTGGAATATGCCAAGGCATTGCTTTCCGATCCGCGCATGAGCAGCAACCGCGGCCACCTCGCCAGTTGCGGCGTGAACATGCGCAAAATCAAACAAGCCAAAGAGCTTGTGGAAGTGGGCCTGCCGACGCTGGATTCGCAGCGCAAGGCCATCGAATTCCTCGACAAGCTCGACCATGAACAGCAGGTGATGCATGGGTAAGCCAACCGCCGATCAATTGCCCGCCGTAGCCGCCACTGCGGCACAATTATTTACCGAAGCGGTGGATGCGCTAGTGATAAAATCGCTGAATCTTGGTGGCATCGATCTTTCGGGCATTCGCCACACTGGGGAAAACCAGCAAGTGGCTGCGCTGAATAACGAGGATATGGTGCGTGGCCCTGCAGGTCGTGGCGAAGGGATCGTTTAAGCGCTCGCCGCACCCCTAATTTTCTGTTATGCTTGAGAAATAAACTATCATTCCTGCGAAGGCGGGAATCAAGCCAACGTGGCGATTGTGTCTAGTCTGGCTGGGTCCTTGCCTGTGTGGATAAGAAAAAAAGAGGCACAGAAATGAGTGAACCCGAATCCTACGAAGTGATGGAATGCGACGTGCTCGTCGTGGGTGCGGGGCCGGCGGGCTTAAGCGCTGCCATTCGCCTGAAGCAATGCGCGCCGGAGGCGAACGTGATCCTGCTCGAGAAAGGCTCGGAAGTGGGGGCGCATACGCTCTCCGGGGCGGTGTTCGAGCCACGCGCGCTGAACCTATTATTCCCCGACTGGAAAGAGCGCGGCGCGCCACTCAACACCCCCGTCACGTCGGATCGTTTTTCCTTCCTCACGGCGAACAAACGCATCGGCCTGCCCACGCCGCCACAAATGCACAATGCGGGCAATTACATCATTTCACTCGGGAATCTCTGCCGCTGGCTGGCCACCCAGGCCGAAGCGCTGGGCGTGCAGATCTTCCCCGGCTTTCCGGCGGCGCAGACCATTATCGAGGATGGGCAAGTGCGCGGTGTGCGCACCGGCGCGTTTGGCGTCGCTAAGAACGGCGAACGCAAGCACAGCTACCAGCCGCCGATGGAACTGCGCGCCAAGCTGACGCTCTTTGCCGAGGGATGCCGCGGCTCGCTCACGCAGAAGCTGTTCACCACGTTCGATCTGCGCCGCGATTGCGATCCGCAGACCTACGGCATCGGCATCAAGGAAATCTGGCAGGTCGCACCGGAAAAGCACCAGCCCGGCACGGTCGAACACACGATTGGCTGGCCGCTGGATGCGGGCACCTATGGCGGTTCGTTCCTCTACCATCTGGAAGATAACCAGGTGTCGATCGGCTACGTGATCGGGCTGGATTACACCAACCCGCATCTCGATCCGTTCAAGGAATTCCAGCGCTTCAAGCACCACCCGCATATTGCCAAACTTCTCGAAGGCGGTCGCCGTTTGAGCTATGGCGCGCGTGCCATCAACGAAGGCGGCTGGCAGAGCATTCCGAAGCTCAGCTTCCCCGGCGGTGCGCTGATCGGTTGCGGGGCGGGCTTCCTGAACGTGCCGAAAATCAAAGGGTCTCACACCGCCATGATGAGCGGCATGCTGGCCGCCGAAGCGGCGGCTGGTTATTTGCTTGAGGGGGGCCTTGCCCCCCACGCTTCGCTTCCCCCCGCCGCACGCGGCTCGCGCAGCGATGGCGCTACGCAAGATCGTCCCACCGCTGAGCTGGCAATCTATGAAGAAGCGCTGCGCACCAGCTGGGTGGGCGAGGAGCTGTATGGTGTGCGCAACATCCGCCCCATGTTCCGCTACGGGCTGTGGGCCGGGCTGCTCTATGCCGCGCTGGATACCTACCTGCTGCGTGGCCGCGCGCCGTGGACCTTGCGGCAGCATGCCGACCACAGCCAGTTAAAACCGGCCGATGAAAGCAAGAAGATCAGCTACCCCGCACCGGATGGGGTGCTGAGTTTCGACCGGTTGAGCTCGGTCTATCTGAGCAATACCAACCACGAGGAAGACCAGCCCTGCCACCTCACGCTGAAGGATGCGAGCGTACCCATCCGCCACAACCTGCCGCTTTATGACGCGCCCGAGCAGCGCTACTGCCCGGCAGGCGTCTATGAGATCGTGGAGGAGGCGGGCGCCAAGCGCCTGCAGATCAACGCGCAGAATTGCGTGCATTGCAAAACCTGCGACATCAAGGACCCCACGCAGAACATCGTCTGGGTCACACCCGAGGGCGGTGGTGGGCCGAATTATCCGAATATGTAGCTGCGCTACATATTCGGGTTCTTCCGTTGCTCCGGCAGATCATGCATGCTGCATGATGCCTGCGCGCCGTTTCACGGGCTGATGGCCCACTCGGCCTGCTGGCCTCGCCAAGATAATTATTACCTATAAAAACGCCCACATAGCAATGCTATGCGGGCGTCTTTTACGGTTCTTGCTGAAGATGATCAGCTCGGTGCGCGTAGCGCCGAAGTGGCGCGAGCCGCGTAGCGGCAGAGGTCAGCGTAGCGAAGGAGGGGTAAGCCCTCCTTCAGTTATAACTAAATCTCGCCGTAGGCGATCGGGCGCTTGGTGTTCGCATCCACCACGATGCTACCATCTTCATAGCACGCGCCGATGAAGTTCACCTTGTTCTCGCGGTCGATGATCTTGGTGGGCTTTACCGTTTTGCCATTATATTTGCGCAGCTCGGTAACGGCGCCGCGAAGTTCCGGGTTGTTCTTACTGCTCATGATTTCCTCGTTGCAATGTCGCTATTTCATTTGAAAGCGGCGCTACTATCATGTAACTCGCAAGCTGCGCAAGCGAATTTTAGGTGCAGCCCCATTTCATGACCCGTGCCGTGTTCCATCCTTTCTTGAGCAGCTTTGGCTTTGCCACCGCGGCGTGGTTGCTGTGCGCGCCTTTCCCTGCGGTTGCAACCGAGGCCGCCGCACCATCTGCCGCCACCGGCAAAGCGGAACGCATGGAAGCGCCCAGTGCTGCCTCCACTTCGCGCGCTGCGGAAAGCGTGCGCCCCGGCCTTGCGGGTAGTTTCCTTTCTGGACGTTTCGCACGCGATAACCAAGACCTGGCTGAGGCAGCGAAATATCTCGGAGAAACACTGGCGCGCGACCCGGAAAACCGCCCATTGATGCATGAAACCATGCGCATGAGCCTCTTGGCGGGCGATGTAACGACAGCGACAGCGTTGGCGCAGAAACTGGCCGACGAAGCCTCGGAAGATCCGCTGATCGCCACGCTGCTGATGCTGGCGGAGCTGCGCAAAGGCGATTACGCGGCGGCCGAAAAGCAGATCACCCAAGCGCCGGAAATCGGGCTTTACGGCGTGGTACGCCCGGCGCTGATTCAATGGTTGCGTATCGGTGAAGGTGCGCTGGTGGGCGAGGCGGCCATGCAGCCTGCGATTGATAAATCCGGCTTCTTCGCACCGTTTTTGACCTACCACGCCGCGCTGATGAACGACGTGCTCGGCAACGATGCTGCTGCCCGCAGCTACTATGAGAAAGCCAGCGCCGATCCGGCCATCACGCCGTATCGCGTGGTCGAGGCATTCGCCAATTTCCATGCCCGCCAGGGCGAGTGGTCGCAGGCGCAATCCGTGTTCGACCAATACGCTACCGCCAATCCTGATTCCAGCCTGCTGCCTGATCCGCTGACACCGCAGGAATCCGAGGTGCCGCCGCTGATCGGCAGTGCGAACGACGGGCTTGCCGAGCTGTATTTCACCACCGCCAGCATTTTGTTCGGCGAAGAATCCAGTCAGGAAACATTCCTGTATCTGCGCATTGCGCTGGCGCTGCGTCCCAACCTGGCCCCGGCGCAGCTTATGCTCGCCAATCTGTATGAGCAGATGGGGGAGTATAAACAAGCGGTGCGCGTGTATGATGGCATCGCCCCCGGCACGGTGTTTTATCGCCGTGGGCAGGTGCGCAAGGCCCTGAATTACGAGGCGCTTGGCAAAACGGAGCAGGCATTGAAATTACTGAGCCGCGTGGCGCGTGACAACCCGCGCGATAATTCCGCCTACATCACCATGGGCGACATGCTGCGCGAAGCCCAGCGTTTTGAGGATGCTGCCGGGGCTTACACCGACGCGATTGCGCGTGCCGAGCCGCTCAAAGGCAGTGACTGGCCGCTGCTTTATGCGCGTGGCATCAGCTTCGAGCGCGATGGCGAATGGGGCAAAGCCGAGGCGGATTTTACCCGCGCGCTGGCACTTGAGCCCAACCAGCCAGATGTGCTGAATTACCTTGCCTATAGCTGGCTAACGATGAACAAAAACGTGGCCAAAGCGCGGGAATATCTCGAAATTGCCGTCTCCGCCCGGCCGGAGGATGCCCATATCCTCGACAGTCTGGGCTGGGCGAATTACCTGGCGGGCGATTACGCGGCAGCCGTTACGCAGCTGGAGAAGGCCGCCAGCATGATGCCGGATGATCCGACCGTGAACGACCATCTGGGCGATGCATATTGGCGCGTAGGCCGCCAGAATGAAGCCAAATTCCAGTGGCAGCGTGCGCTGAATTTCAAGCCCGATGCCACTACCGCCGAAGCCTTGCGCACCAAGCTTGAGCAAGGGCTCACGCCGTTTATGGAGCAGCAGGTTGGCCTGCGTGCCACCGATGAGGCCGACGAGTCGCCCCGCACGGTGGCGTTCGACCAGCTCGTGCCCGGCGTGACGGTGCGCTAATGCTGGCCGCACGTGCCCCGGCGAAACTGAACCTGACGCTGCGCATCACCGGCAAACGTGCCGATGGCTATCACCTAATGGAATCGCTCGTCGCCTTCACCGAATGGCATGACAGCCTGATGCTTGCCCCGGCGGATGACATACAATGCACGATCAGCGGTCCTTTCGCGGCGGATGCGGGCGAAGGCGAAGCGAACCTGATTCTCAAAGCCATACGCTTGCTGCAGCAGGCCTATCCCGGCGCCACGCATGGGCGTGGGGCGCATTTGCATCTGCGCAAGGATATTCCCGTGGGGGCGGGGCTTGGCGGTGGCTCGTCCGACGCGGCGGCGGCGTTGAAGTTGCTGAATGCTGCCTGGCAGTTGAATCTGGATACGGAGGATTTGCACCGCCTCGGCCTGCAATTGGGGGCCGATGTGCCGATGTTTCTAGTGGCACGGCCCTTGGTGGCACGCGGCATTGGCGAAATTCTAAGCCCACTTGCGCTGGCGCTGCCCAATTGGCATGCGGTGTTGGTCTATCCCCATCAGCTGCTACGCACACCCGACGTGTACGCTGCCTACAAGCACCAACCGCGCGACGAGCCGCCCACCCCCAACCCTGAGGATCTGCCCGCGCTCATGCAGCTTGTGCGCCGTGGCCGCAATGATTTGCAGCGCCCGGCGGTTAGCCTGTGCGCGGCGGTGGGCGAGGTGTTATTGGCGCTGGAGACGCACCCTTCCATGCCGCTTGTCGCGCGCATGAGTGGCAGCGGTGCATGCTGTTTCGCGCTGCATGATACCGCGCAGGAAGCCACTCGCATGCGCGACGATCTGCGCGCACGCTACCCGCATTGGTGGGTGGAAATGACGGGCTTACGCACCGCGTGAAGCGGCGCGCATGCGGCACCTACTTCAGGCGTTGGGTTAGTTCGGCCTGACCCAGCGCGTGCGGCACCAGCTCCTCGCCAATAACAAGCGAGGGTGTGCCTTGCAGATTCAGCTTGGCACCCAGCTCGCGGTCGGCATCCAGAATGGCAGCGACCTGCTCGGACTGCGATTCCGCCTTCACTTTATCCGGGTTCAGCCCAAGATCCTTTGCGAATTGCAGCGCGTCTTTTTCAGCAGCGCGGCCTTCAAAGCCCATCATTTTGCTGTGGAAGGCAAAATACTTCTCTGGCGCAAGGCGCGATACGGCAAGGGCGATCTTCGCGTTTGTCTCGGATTGCGGGCCAAAGATGGGGTATTCCTTGAAGATCACCTTCACGTCCTTGCGTGCGGCTAGGAATTTATCCAGCTCGCGGAACTGCATCTTGCAGGCCGGGCAGTTGTAATCGAAGAACTCGACGACGACCTTGTCGCTATCCTCTGGGCCAACAAACGGTGCGTCTTTGGTGTTGAATACCGCTTTCTTGACCGCCGGGTCCTTCAGTGCGTTGCTGGCCGCCTTGGTTTTCTCCTGCTGCGCCTTGATCTGGTAGGCCTGCACCGAATCAAGAATCAGCTGCGGTTCTTGCTTGATGGTCTCGCGGACAATGGCTTTGATCGCCTCTTCGTCGGCGCTGCCAGTGCTACCACCAACCATGGCCGTGGCACCTGCGCCGCCCAGTGCGGTGCCGATAAGTAAACCCGCGAGCAGGGGAAAGATCGAAAGGGAGCGTTTGGGTTGGGTGGGTTGCATGCAATCCTCGAAAATGTAAATGGCGAATCCAATGACCTTGATGATAGTGCGCGTGGGCGCAACGAAAAAGCGCATCCTCTAGAACAGATTGTTCTCTTTCTTCTTGGCCAGTTGCGCTTGCGCGTCGCGTTGCAAATCGTCCAGCCGCAAGGCGAGCGAGGGGTCGTTCTTGGCGAAACCGCGCGCACGGGCGATGTGTTGCAGCACCAGCGGGTGATCGCCCTCCAGCGCCGATTCCTCGGCCAGCGCGAGGTAGGAAAGCCCAAGCCGTCCCTGTTTGCCATAGGCAATGGCGAGCTGCCGCCAGGTGGTGCCGTAGCTGTCGTCGATTTCCTTGGATTGCTCAAGCAGTGCGACCGCACGCGGCAAATCTACGCTACGCTCGCGGGCGATTAGGGTGCGCGCATGGTCGGTCAGCAATAATGCATTGCCCGGTAACAATGTATTGGCGCGGCTATAGGCGCGTTCGGCCTCGTCCAGCTTGCCGTTTTCAAACAGCATCTGGCCTTTCGTGTCGTAGAAAAACGGGTCGTTCGGGGCATCCGCAATCAGTGCATCCATGCCGGTGAGCGCCGCCTCCAGCTTACCACGTTTGAATTCGGCAATGGCCCGTGCATAGCGGGCCGCAACGCTTGCGTCGCTCTCGGGGTAGAGCGCCAGCGTGCGCGCATACGGCTCGGTGAAGGCGGCAAGTTTGGCCACCATGCGGGCATGTTTTTCGGTGAAGCTCTCAGGGGCCTGGTCCTTGGGAATAGTCGAGGCTTTGACATGGTTGCGCAAGGTGGCGATGCGTTCGGTCGTCAGCGGGTGGGTGCGCATGTAGGGGTCGGCCTTCAGGCCCGTACCTGCCTCCTGCCGACGCAATGTTTCAAACGTGGCGAGCATGCCGCTGGCGGAGATATCGTTCGCATCGAGATACTGCATGGCCGCCTGATCGGCCGATTGCTCATTAATGCGAATATCGCTGAACAGGCTGCGCTGCGCCATGCTTTGGCTGCCCGCGATGATGCCGGCACCTGCACCGCCACCCCCACCCGCAATGACCGCGGCACCCGCGACCGCGCCAATCAGCGAGCCAAGCAGCGCGCGGTTCGATTTTTCCGACAATTGCGACAGATGCGCCCCGGCGATGTGGCCGGTCTCGTGCGCGATCACGCCGATCAGTTCGCCGGGTTTTTTCGTCGCGCGGATCATGCCGGTATGGATGAAGATATTCATGCCACCCGCCACGAAGGCATTGATCTGCGGGCTACTGACGATGAGGATGCGCACATCCTCCGCCGGAATATCGGCGCTGGCAAGAATCGGATTCGCGTAAGCGCGCAGCGTGGCTTCGATTTCCGCGTCGCGAATCAGCCCTGCCTGTGCGGTAAGGGGAAGAAGCAGGGCCATGATCAACGCAATAAGCTGACGCATGCACCTCATATGGGGCGCGCGGCATAAAAAATCCAGTGAAAGGATACGTTGCGTAGGCGCAAGCCGAGCCGCGCAGCGGCAGGGTCAGCGCATAGCGCGAAGGGAGGCAAGCCCCCTTCGATAGACCGAACTAGCCTTCCAGCATTTTACTGAACCAGCCTTTGCGCTTTGGCTTATCCGCGCTGCTTTCCGCGCTTTCCAGCGGCCGCGCGATCGCGGCTGGGTTGGTTTGCGCCTCAGAAAGCGGGATCACCACGCTTTTGGGGGCTACTGCCGGTGCCGTGGCGACTGGCTCGCGCGGTGCATCCACCGGTCGTGCGGGGGCAGCAGGGCGGCCAGCATCTTCGGCGGCGCGCAGCTTGTTTGCCGCGGCGGCGATTTCGCCCGGCTCACGCGGGGTGCGGTCGGGGCGATCGCTGCGGCTGCGGCTACGTCCGCCCCGGCGGCCACGGCGGCGGCGCGGGTTTGCCGCATCCTCGCTGTTGCGTGGGGTGGCATGATCGTCCCCTGCCTCGGTAGTGCTGGCTTCTGCCGCATCGGTCGCTGTGGGGCGTTCTGGTTGCGGTAAGGGGTTGCCTTCGGCGTCGAGTCTGGGCTCACGCGGGCCACGTTCACCACGGTTGCGGTTGCGCCCGCCACGGCGGTTGCGGCCGCGCTCGCGATTGCGCTCACCACGCTCACCCCGCTCATGCGTGTTGGCGCTTGCATCGTCTTCGCCGTCGTCATGCGAGCTGCTATGGCGACCAATGGGTTGGTCGTCTTCCTCGCGAATGGCTTCGGCCAGCGCCAGATCTTCCGGATCTGTCGGCGCGACCACATGCGCAAAGTTTAGGTTGCCACGGCGGCGGGGTTGTTCACCCCCCTTATCGTGGCTATTGCGTCCACGCCCACCGCGCGTACGGCGCGGGCGCGGTTGCTTGCTATCTTCGTGCAGCGATTCGCGGCCATCGGTCGTGACCTTGATGAGGCGGTAATTGCCGGTGATGATCGCCGTATCCATCAGCACCACGACATTCACGTGGTAGCGTTGCTCCAGCGATTGCAATAATGCGCGATTTTCGTTCAGCAGATGCAGCGCCGCTTCCGGGTGCGTGGTCACGCGCAGCGTCGCGTATTCGCCACTGGCGGCTTCCTTCTCCAGCGTGCGGATGATCTGAATGGCGGTGGTCTCCACCGAATGGATGAAGCCCGTGCCACGGCAATGCGGGCAGGAGATGCCGGTGGCTTCCGAAATGCTGGGGCGCATGCGCTGGCGCGACAATTCCAGCAGGCCGAACATGCTGATGCGGCCCAGTTGAATTTTGGCGCGGTCGGTTTTCACCGCGTCTTTCATGGCGCGTTCCACGGCCTTGCGGTTTTTGCCGTAATTCATGTCGATGAAATCGACCACGATCAGCCCGGCCAAATCGCGCAGGCGCAGCTGGCGGCCCACTTCGGCGGCGGCCTCGAGGTTGGTTTTCAGCGCGGTTTCTTCCACGTTGCGTTCGGTGGTCGAACGGCCCGAGTTCACGTCGATGGCGATCAGCGCCTCGGTGGTGTGGATCACAATATAGCCGCCGCTGGGCAGCTTCACGGTGGGGTCCATCATGCCCGAGAGTTGTTCTTCCACGCCGGCATAGGCAAAGAGCGGCATGCCATCCTTATAAAGCTTCACGCGCGCGGCGTGGCTGGGCATCAGCATGCGCATGAAGTCTTTCGCGTCGCGGAAGGATTCCTCCCCCTCGACGATGATTTCCTGCATGTCGCCGGTATATTGGTCGCGCAGGGCGCGCTTGATGAGGTTGCCTTCCTCGTAAATAAGGGCAGGGGCGGTGGCGCCCAGCGTGGTCTCGCGCACCTGGTTCCATAATTTCACCAGATATTCGTAATCGCGGCGGATTTCGGCCTTGGTGCGGTCGATGCCGGCGGTTCGGATGATCACGCTCATGCCGCGATGGGTGCGCATCTCCGAGGCGACTTCCTTCAGGCGGCGGCGGGTTTCACGGTCGGTGATCTTGCGGCTGATGCCACCGCCTTTGGGCGAGTTGGGCATGAGCACGGCGCAACGGCCCGCCAAGGAGATGTACGTGGTGAGCGAGCAGCCTTTATTGCCTCGCTCTTCCTTGATCAC
>Ga0209278_1000336_pt1 | contig 41334 bp, 33 predicted proteins | sample JI81BgreenDNA_FD_187504 | JGI IMG/M metagenome (GOLD analysis project Ga0209278, IMG submission 187504) | Wastewater effluent complex algal communities from Wisconsin, to seasonally profile nutrient transformation and Carbon sequestration -... | ecosystem: Engineered > WWTP > Effluent > Algae...
CCGGCTATCTCATCGCTTCGGTGCCGTTCCTCGCGGGCGGCGTTGCCAAGGGCGCGATGGCGATCTCGCACCATGCGACGAGCTATCTCAATCCGAGCCAGAACGCGGCGGAAGAGGCCGCGCGGGAGGCAAGTACCGGCAATGTCTCGCTTGGCAACACCAGCTTCGAAAACTCGAGCGTGCTCACCCGCCAGTTCGCGCAAGGGACCGTGGCCCCAAGCTTCACCTACGGCGCGCCGCAGACGCGCACGGTCAGCGACAGCGGTTCGGTGACCACGAGCTTCGGTGAGGCAAGCTACGATCAGCTTCCGAATTCGAGCTATCCCTTCACCCCGACGCTCGGACAGGAATTCACATCGCGGCTGTCGACCATGGCGTCGCAGGCGCGTGCCAACAGCGAAAGCTATGCCAACGTCGCCGCGGAATCGACCAGCAGTGCGGTGAGCAGGTTCCGCGAGCTCAGGGAGCAGTTCAGCAAAGGCAATTCCTTCGAGAGCGCCAGCGGCACCTCGAACTCTGACAGCATCCAGACTGCTTTCAGCGAAGTCGATCAGGCTTCGACCAACCTGCAGCGGCAGTTCGGGCTTTCGCGAAGAGCGGCTGATGACATCTCTACCGCATGGTTCATTGGCGGCGAGGCAGGAGCCAAGGCTGGCTTATCGAATGGGGTGCTTTCTGGAAGCATTGGTGCAAAGGGCGGCGGGACACGGACCTGGACCGACAGTGACATCGGCATAGCTTCGGAAGACCGTTCGCGGATCTTTGGCAGCCTGTCCCAGATGTCGGATAGCCGAAACTGGTCGAGCACGCGCGACGGCTTCGTCCGCTCAGTCAGCACCTCATCAAGCTCTGCAGTTTCGAGCACTGCGAGCGGCTTGAACGCGTCGCTGACAGAGGCGCAAAGCTATACCGTGGAAGCACGCCGGGCTGAGGAGCTTGCCAATCGCCTCGAAAACCAGGCGTCATTCTTCGAAGGCGACAGCGCAGCTGGCAACCTCAACCTATCGCAAGCCTATAGAGACTGGGGCTTGGCCGAGATCGAGGGCAATCGCGACTTCTACGGCTCCGCGCGGTTCGACGACATCGCGTTCCAGCTCAGCCCGGAAGGCCAGGCACTGCAGGGCAAATTCATCGAAAGCTACGCCGAGCAACTTCGGGACGGGATTGAAGATCGCCTTGTTCTACCTGCAGGACAGCCCGTTTCTCGCCCTTCGATCTCTGGTCCAAGTTCTGTGCGCGGGCGTGCGCAGATTGGTGGAGGGGGTCAAGCAACCCTGCCTCAGGTGGACACAAGCGCGATCCAAAATGAGGTACAGCGAGCTCAGGCTGGTGGTCGCAAGACGATCGGCGGATCGAGGTCGCGCCTCGATGCTGTCACCAAGAGCGCCAAGGGCGCGAGTGCAGAGGCAGCGGATGATGTAAAAGAGTGGTGATGTTCGGATCACCACAGTCCGAATGATGCGCCTGCCAAAAAAGCGAACACTGCAACGATGAGGGAAACGCCTAGTATCGTCAGCTTACGTCCCCAAGGATCAGCCCAAGATTTCTTGACCCGATACTCCATCAGCCGGTTGTCACGGATTGCCTGATCGATCTCGGATAGCCCATCCCAATTGCGGGTTTCGCGAGCCTTCTCAGCATCGATGTCGAAATTGGTCATGATCGCATTCATCCCGCTTCTCCTTGGAACATAGAGGAAACACTCGGGCAGGGCTAGGAAATTCGATTGATGTGCGGAAAGGCTTGGCGGCATCAAGCCACCTCTTCTCTTGACGCCTTAAACTCGCGGCGGAGCACTCCAAGGGCCGACGCTCGCTTTCGACCTCACAATGTTGCCATACAATCTGTCGGGTCTGGACGATTGATGGGCTGGAATCGCTCAGCACGGACCGGCTTGAGAACCTGCGGGAGAAAAAAGCTGAAAAATCCCGGTCACTCCATGTGAACAAACGGAGAGCGCCTCTCAGCTTTGTGTGACAGCTGGCGTAAAGAGAATGCGCGCCTGCGCATCTCGACCATTGCTGGAGATGACAAGGACTTCGCTCTGTTGCCCAGCCGCTACGGCCCGGCAGTCTCCGAACGGCAAACCTTCGAACAGCGCATGACCGTCGAAGTCGGTGACCGTATGTGCCGCTTCAGCGTAAGCGATGTCCCGGCCCCACCTTGCGCGGGTGACGTGAAGCGCCGAGTTTCCGCGCCCTGATTGTTGAGGGGCGTTGGTGCTATGACGATGTCATGTGATGATGCTGGCGCTTGCGGTGTTCAGCGTTTCGAGGTTTTCACCGGCGCTGGCAAGCGACGGGACTGGCCGCCGGAGGTGAAGGCCTCGATCGTTGCGGAGAGCTATTCGGGCAGAGAGAGCGTGAGCGCAGTGGCGCGCCGTCACAGCGTCTCGGTCTCTCAGCTATTCACCTGGCGCCGCCTGCTACGCAAGCAGATGGAGGAGCGCGGTATCGCACTGCCTGTCGTGTCCCGGAAGACCCCACTATTCGTCCCAGCAGTGATCGCGCCTGACGATGTGCTGGAGTCTGCACCTGACCCTGTCAGATCACGTCGACGTCGGCGGGCCGAGCCCGCGGCGATCGAGCTGGAGATCGGCGGCGCGCTGGTCAGGATCGGCAGCAGTGCTGATGCTGATACGATCGCGGCCGTGATCACAGCCCTTCGAGGGTTGCGATGATCGGCCCGGCACCCGGCGCGAAGGTGATGGTGGCAACCCGGCCCGTGGATTTTAGGAAGGGAGCGGACTCGCTCGCCGCGCTGGTGGCGGCCGAGTATGGCGGCAAGCCCTATTCCGGCGTGATCTATGTGTTCCGCGCCAAGCGCGCCGACCGGGTCAAGCTGATCTGGTGGGACGGAACAGGCCTGTGCCTGATGGCCAAGAGGCTCGAGCAAGGCACCTTCCGATGGCCCCGTATCCAGGAGGGCGTGGTGCGGCTGACAGCCGCGCAACTGGGCGCTTTGCTCGAGGGTCTGGACTGGCGACGCGTGCATGGCGGACGCCGCCCGATCACGCCTCAGATTGCCGCTTGACGGGGCGCACGCAGACTGATTCAACCTATCCATGCTCCTCGAAGCGGACCTTCCCGATGACGTTGATGCGCTGCGCGCGCTCGTCCTCGAACAGGCCCACGAGCTGGATCTTCTCAAGGTTTTCCGGGCAGAGAACGAGCGGCTGCAGGCGATCATTGATGGGCTGATGCGTCATCGTTTTGGCCGCAAGTCTGAACAGCTCGATGCGGACCAGTTCGAGCTGGCGCTCGAGGAAGTTGAGGCCGCACTCTCGCAGGCCGAGCTCGCCAGGAACAAGGCAAGCAAGGCTCCGAGCGAACGCCCGCGCAAGACCAACCGCGGATCGCTGCCTGCCCATCTCGAGCGGATCGAGCAGGTCGTCGACGTCGAGGATAAGACCTGCCCCTGCTGCAGCGGAACGCTCCACCAGATCGGCGAGGATGTGGCGGAACGCCTCGATGTCGTTCCCACCACCTTCCGCGTGCTGGTCACCCGCCGCCCGCGCTATGGCTGCCGCTCGTGCGAGAACGCAGTCGTTCAGGCTCCGGCGCCGGCACGGATCGTCGAAGGTGGCATCCCCACCGAGGCGCTGATCGCGCAGGTGCTAGTGTCCAAGTATGCCGATCACCTTCCGCTCTACAGGCAGGCGCAGATCTATGGCCGGCAAGGCATCCAACTGGACCGCTCCACCCTTGCAGACTGGGTTGGCAGGGCAGCTTGGTATCTGCGCCCCTTGCGCGACCACATCCTCGAGCGATTGCGACGATCTGAGCGATTGTTCGCCGACGAGACCACCGCGCCTGTGCTCGATCCCGGGCGCAAGCGAACGAAGACCGGACAGATCTGGGCCTATGCCTGCGATGATCGACCTTGGGGCGCCAGTGATCCGCCGATGGTGGCCTATGTCTACGCCGCCGATCGCAAGACCGAGCGACCTGAAGCGCATCTCCACGGCTTTGCCGGCATCCTGCAGGTTGACGGCTATGGTGCCTACACCGCGCTGGCCCGGCGTCACCAGCAGATCCGCCTCGCGTTTTGCTGGGCGCACGTGCGCCGCAAGTTCTACGAGCTGGCCGAGAGCTCGCCGGTGGCCGCCGAGGTGCTGCGCCGCATTGCTTCGCTCTACGCCATCGAAGACGATATCCGCGGGCTACCCGCTGACGAACGTCGCGACGTCCGCGACCAGCGCAGCCGCCCGATCGTCGAGGACCTCTACAGGTTCATCGAAGCACGCGGCCGGCAGGTCAGCGCCAAAAGCCGTCTCGGCGAGGCGATCCGCTACACGCTCCCGCGCTGGGATGGCCTGACGCGCTTCCTCGACGATGGCCGCATCGACCTCGACAACAACGCCGTCGAGCGCGCCATCCGCCCGCTGGCTCTCAATCGCAAGAACGCCCTGTTCGCAGGTTCCGACGAAGGCGGAGATAACTGGGCGGTGATCGCCACGCTCACCGAAAACTGCAAGCTCACCGGTATCAACCCGCACAGCTGGCTGACCGCAACGCTCACCAGCCTCGCAAACGGTCACCCCGCATCGCGGATCGACGAGCTCCTGCCCCACGCTCACGTGGGCTGAAAACACCGCTTACGCTTCAGCTCCTCGAGCGTTCTGAAGTAGCACCTTCACGCCTGCGCGTGGAAAGTGCCGGTCGCCATCAGCAAGAAGCACCTGCACTTCGGTGCTGCCAGTTGGGCGAAGCGGAATCGGGATCGGACGCACTTCGCCGGGTTGTGATGTGACGCGTTGCCCACCGGGACGCGGCGTTATGCCATCAAGTGATGCCAATTGTGGCTGAATATCGATCGAGGGGCCCGAAGATAAGCCCCGGATCATGAGGTAGCCCTGTGCGTCCGCCCCCTCATTACGGAGAGTTCCTCCGGCGTAGATCTAGGGGCCCTCCCGCCCCGCTTTCTGATGGGCGCCGGAGGCCATCCTAATCCTCGTTGATAAACAGTTCAGAGAGTACGAGCCCGCTGCGGGCTATGCCTGTCAGGCAATTTTTCAGGCTTTATCCCACACCATAGGCCCAAGGCAAATAGCTAGCGGAATGTGAAAAGGTATAATTGACCATACCTTTGATACATAAACCCAGTCAAAAGGATAGATTTTCTGTCCAAAAGGGTGGCTTGTGTTTGCGAGCAAGCCGTGTGACAAGCAGAATAATACATAGCCACAGAAGATTAACAAAATGTTACTATCGTTAACAATTGCATCTTCTGACCGATGTATTGAGGATGCTCGCCTTGCCGCACTTCGAATGCTTGAAGTGCTCGACAGCGATCCGATTCCGGAACTTGATATAATTACCCGCCTCGCGGCTGACCGCTTTGATGCGCCGATCGCATTGGTCAGCCTGGTTGATGAGGACCGTCAGTGTTTCATATCGAAATACGGTCTGGACGTGACGAGCACGAACCGAAAATCGAGCTTTTGCGCGCACGCGATTGCTGACGATAAGGTTTTGGTGATTTCGGACGCTCACGCTGATGAGCGCTTTGCAAACAATGCGCTGGTTGTCGGCCCCCCTAACATTCGTTTTTATGCTGGCGCACCTTTGGTTTTGGAAAGTGGTCACCGTATCGGAACCTTGTGCGTTATTGACCGCAAGGCCCGTCGTCGCTTTTCGGAGCGTGAGCGAAATGTCCTGAAGTTGATGGCTAGTCAGGTTCTCAGTATTCTTCAGTCTCACCGCCTTCTCCAGCAGCAGAAAATCTCGCAGCTCATTGCTGCAACCACGACAGACGCATTCGTCTGTGCCGACGCTGAAAGCCGCATCGTTCTATGGAACCGGGCGGCGGAGGCCATGTTCGGCTGGAGCGAAAAAGAAGCGATTGGGGAGTCGCTGGACCTGATCATTCCTGACAGACACCGCGCAGGCCACCACTCGGGGGTAGCAAGGCTCCGCGCAAAGGGGCCCACAAAGCTGGTAGGTCGTACAGTCGAAGTGACCGCCATATGCAAATCGGGATCCGAGCTTCCGGTAGAATTGTCTTTGGCTATGTGGCCGAGCGAAGGCGAGCCGGGCGGCTTTGCAGCGATCATCCGTGATATATCGGCTCGCAAGCAAGCGGAGCTGGAGCGCGCCGCCACTGATGCCAAGCTTGCCCAGCAATTTGCTGCGATCGAGGCTTCCAATGATGGCATTGCGCTGACCGGCACCGACGGGCTGTTCGTCTTCATGAACCGGGCTCATGCCCAGATGTTTGGTTTCAGCGATCCCTCCGAGTTGATTGGCCAGCCGTGGAGTGCGCTTTATGAGCCACCGGAGGCGGAGCGGATTCAGTCCTTCGTAATGCCTGTGCTGGCCAGCATCGGACAATGGCGGGGTGAGACGTTGGGGCGTCGCCGCGACGGAAGCCCGATCGCACAAGAGATCGTGCTATCGCTTGCACCCGACGGAGGCATTGTCTGTGTAACCCGGGACATTGCGGCTCGACAGGCGATGGAGCGTGAGAAGGTTCGACTTCGTGAACAACTCATGCTTGCGCAGCGCCAGGAAGCTGTCGGTCAACTGGCAAGCGGCATTGCGCATGATTTCAACAATCTGATCGCTGTGATTGCGGGGACAGCCGATCTACTTCGCGTTGTGGATGATGACCGCGTCCAGCATCATGCTGCGCGCATATGCTCGGCCACAGACACAGCTGCCGGACTGGTCGATAAGCTGCTAAATCTGAGCCGACGCATTCCAAATTATGAATCGATTGATATCAATCGCGTTGTTCGTGATGTCAGCAGCCTCGTCGTGCCGAGCTTGACGTATCCCGGCCATACGATCGAGATTGTCCCGTCCGCCCAGACGTTGATTGCAGAAGCCGACGCAACCGAGCTCATGCAGGTGGTGCTCAATCTGGCGATCAATGCTCGAGATGCGCTCAGCTCGGGGATCCCCGGCCGGATCCGTTTAGAAATCTTCGATGCCAAAGGCTACGAGCAGGTCGGGACGGTCTTACTGGGGAGCATACCGCGGGTGCCGTCTGCCGTAATTAGGGTGAATGACACCGGCTGCGGTATCTATCCAGAGACAATTTCTCGTATTTTCGACCCTTTCTTCACCCATAAAGGCAATGGGGGGACCGGCCTTGGCTTGGCCGTGGTCGCCGGAATTCTCTCAAGTAATGGGGGTGCCATTGCGGTGCAGAGCACGCTCGGCCACGGCACCACGTTCGAAGTATGGTGGCCCCTTCAAGTTGCGCGGTCCGGGGCCGACAGCAACCACACGCTTGGTTGGTCCCCGGATTTGTCACTTGCGGGGAAGGCCGTGTTGATCGTCGATGACAATCAGCCTGTCCTCGAAACCCTTGCCGGCATTCTGGAACAGGCTGGAGCTGAAGTGGCTCCTTGTATTGATCCTACTGATGCGCTGGATGCAGTTCGTGAAAACACCTCGGCCTGGGATCTGGTTCTGACTGACTACGACATGCCGGGAATGAACGGTGCGCAGTTGGCACGTAGGCTTCGCGAAATCCGGCCTGACTTGCCAATTATGCTTTTGAGCGCATTGCCGCGCGTGAGCCAGTCGGATCAGGAGGTCCTAGGGTTGTTTGACGTTGCGATCGGCAAGCCGGTCAGCGCCGACAGGCTGATTGAAGCTGCAGCCCGGGCGATCACTGGTGTCAGGCATCTGCAAGCAGAAAGGGGTAAACAGTAGTCTCGCCAGACTTCGGCAAAGATAGCCTACATGGTGAACGCACCTCGGCTCACCGGCGATGCGTTCGGCTGCCAAGATCGCGGTGGACATGGAAGACCCCGTGCTGCGAGGCAGTCTTGATGAGAGTTGCCTTGGCTTGACCGAGAGAAGGCTCGTTATCGCAGAGGGGCATCATGCATGGCAGTGATGGAGCAGGTCGCACAGCACTCCATGAATGTTGCAGCTATCGCGAACACTCGCTGCCGGCTGATACTATCGGCAACGGAATGTAAATTCTGCATAGGAATTTAACCGACCGCCCCCGGTGAAAATTGACGTGAATCGGTGCATTTATCGAGGCAGGTCAAGGGAACGAGCCATGCGTGTGCTGATCGCGGACGACCACGAGTTGTTGCGCGATGTCCTGCGCACATATCTTGAAAACGAGGGCGGTTTCGAAGTCGCGACAGTTGGTGATCTGCCTGCTGCGCTCGACCGTATTGTTGCGGGCCCTACTTGGGACGTAGTCTTGCTGGATTATGGGATGCCCGGCATGAACGGCTACGACGGTATGCGATTGGCCGTCGAAGGAAACGCCGGCGGTGCTGTCGCATTGATTTCCGGAATGGCCCCACCGGACGTTGCTGGTGCAGTGCTTGCAGTCGGGGCATCAGGGTATTTGCCAAAGACATTACCGGCCAAGTCGTTCGTCAATGCCATCAGGTTCATGGCTGCAGGGGAAACCTACCTGCCTGTAGACGTTCGCCATTTCCCTGACGGGGTAAAACCCGACGATGCAGGACTTTCGCCGCGCGAGTTTCAGGTTCTCGAGCGCCTTTGTGCCGGACAGGCAAATAAGGAAATCGCGCGAATTCTCGATTTGCGAGAGCCGACTGTCAAATTTCACGTGAAGCTGATTTGCCGAAAACTGGGCGCGCGCAATCGGACTCATGCAGCCATGATCGCTCGTGAGCGCCGGATATGCTGACAGCTGTTATCGACGACCGCGAATGTCGATCGACTATTGTGAAAATCCTCTGGCACAAGGGGTTGCGTGCCCCGACGCCCTTCTTCCTCAATGGTGGGGGATTGAGCGACAATCCCGTCAACATTTCGCGATCGAGGCTTCATGGTCTGATGGCAGTCCCTGAGGGCCGCAAACCAAAAAGGCTGCCCCGCAGGACAGCCCTTATTGGGTGCAGCTCAGACTACTTGCTAGCGATCAGGCCGCGATCTCATGAATGCGATCAAACTACCCTACAACTTCAGCGGCTGGCAAGTCTTATGACAACTTTAATTTATTCTGCGATTTTTGGCTTCTGGCAGCGCATCAGCGATATTCGGCGTCTTGGCCGATGATCGGCAACCAAGTGACAAAGCTCGGAGAAGGAATGGGGAGTTGACCGGTGCCCTGAATGATTGTGCCTCCTTCCTGCGCTGCTTGGGCGCAGCCGGGGTGATTGTACTTTCATCTTCATGCAGACCGAAAGAAGATACGGCGCCCATCCTGACGGAGCCTGTGTTTTTCGAGGCTGCACGAGAGTGCGAGGCGGTTGACCCGGTTTACATGGCACATGGGACAGACGTGTTGCCGAGCTTCAGCTTTGTCGAACAATCGTCAAACGTGCGTAGGGTCGTCAATACGACCGATTGCATGGTTGAAGCACTGAAAGGCTATCGTTTCAATTCTATCGAAATCAGGCTGGCGCAACCTGGCGCCCAGACATAATCGATCTTCGCGCGCACCACTGAATGCCAGAATCAGTCCAGCGAATTGCGGCTGGAATTGCCTTCCAAAGGCAATGCGCTCTCGAGCGGAGAAATCGACTAGATGCGCTCGAGGCATCCAATTCGGAAGCCATTCGGCCCTGCCCAGAGTCGTTTTTCCGTTTTTGCAGAAATCCGCAAATCTCGACGATTTTGCCCCAAAAGGCGTCAAAATTGGCCATATTGCACCCCAATTTGCACTTTTTACCGTTCGTTTACGTTTCGAAAGTGCCGTTTCTAACCTTCGACCGGGTAATCCTGCGAGAGGATTAGGGGCAGTCCGAGACGCTCGCTCGGGATGGCCCTCAAGTCTCATGGCTGTGGGAACGATGAATTGCTCAGGAGGGCGGCACTCTTTCACCGCCATTGATTTGATCGATCACCTCGAACCCCTTCCCCGGGTTTTCCGCACGCGGATGCAGGCCATTTGCAACTGATCTGTTTCCCGGCGTCAAGTTTTAGCGCCGGGCCAGCTGCCTTCCGGACGAGCGTGCGGGCGATTGTACAGAACCATGGCTCGACCGTTTGCCGATGCACCTTGCGCGACCCATGGGGCAGCGACCTACAGGCTCGGGATATCGTTAGGTGCTGGATCGCTCGGTTGGTGCGCCGTTCGACTGAATGAAGATGGGGATCCCGCGAGCCTGCTGGACGGCGGAGTAAGGGTTTTTTCCGACGGCCGCCATCCAAAGACCGGCTCACCGTTAGCTCTCGATCGGCGAAATGCGCGCGGGATGCGTCGCCGTCGTGATCGCTATCTACGGCGCCGCGAAGTGCTGCTCCAGGAACTGGTGCGCTACCGCTTGATGCCAAGCGACGATCTGACACGAAAACATCTCGAGCAGGCAGATCCCTATCTTACCCGAGCGGCGGCTCTGGATGAACGGGTTCCGCTTCATCACTTCGGACGCGCCCTTTTCCATCTCAATCAGCGACGCGGGTTCAAGTCGAACCGGAAAATCGATGCCAGCTGTGATGACATCGAACTAGGGTTAGTGGCTCGGGGCTCGAGCAATCTTGACGCTGCCATGGTCGCAGCGGGCGCCCGAACCTATGGCGAGTATCTTGCCTTGCGCCATTCGCTTGCTCCTTCCAAACATAACGCAACTGAAAGGCATACCCGCGTGCGCCGGCTTGAAGAGAGCGGAGACTACGCCTTCTTCCCGCTCCGTCGTCATCTCGAGTGGGAGTTCGATGCCCTGTGGGATTCGCAGCAATTCCACTATCCAGATGTTCTGACAGAAGAAGCCCGGTCCCGCTTACGCCGCATCATTTTCTTCCAGCGCGCATTCAAGCTCCCCCCGCCCGGCCGCTGCGCATACACGACACAAACGCGTATCGCTCAAGCTCATCCGGTGTTCCAAAGATTGTGCCTCATCAAAACGATCAACGAGCTCAAGATCGAGCAGATCGCGAGAGCCCCGCGCAGCCTTACGCTAAGCGAGCGAGATGCCATTCTCGGCGCTTTTCGAACACGCAAGGCCACCAAGCGTCAGATGAACTGGAATGCCATGCGCTCTGCCGCGGGCTTGCCGGCGCATTGCCGGTTTGTCGGGGAGGACGAAAAGGGCAAGGGCATCGCGGGCGACCCTCTGGAGGCTGAACTGGTTGCATTGTACGGCGCCGACTGGCGGACGCTCACACCGGCCGAACAGTGGAGAATCGTGTCCCGGCTGGTTCACGAAGAGGATTATAGTGTGCTTCTTGACTTTCTGCAGGGCGAGATCGGCCTCAAGAAAGAAAAAGCCGTCGGGCTTGCAGCTGCCCGGTTGCCACCGGGTTACGCCAGAATTGGCGAGATGGCAGCCACGCGTATTCTTGCGCAACTGGAAGCCGATGTCATCTCCGAGCGAGAAGCGGTTGTCCGGTGCGGTTGGGATACCCTGGGGAGCGGCGCCGCTGAACTGTTCGACCAGTTGCCGTACTATGGCGAGGTTTTGGAGCATCAGATCCCGCCCGGCACCCAAGATCCAGCCGATCGGCCAGAGCAGTGCTTCGGCCGCGTGAGTAACCCAACGCTTCATATTGCCTTTGGTCAGCTCCGTCGTCTCGTTAACAACCTCAGTGAAAGGCATGGCCGTCCCCACGAGATCTTCGTCGAGCTTTCGAGAAAGCTGAAATTGTCGGGCAAGCAGAGGCAGAAGGCGAACAGGGTAGCGGCTATCAAGGCCAGTCTGGCGGTGAAGCGCGGTGCCGTCCTTCAATCGATTGGAGTGGAGAACACAGGTGCCAATAGAGCAATTCTTCGGGCGTGGGAGGATCTGCACCCGGACCCCGATGCGCGCAAATGTGTATATACCGGGGTGCCTATCGACATTTCGATGCTGTTCTCCGGTGAGACGGCGATCGATCATATCCTGCCAATCGCGGCGACGCTCGATGACAGCAACGCCAACAGACTCCTGGCAATTGCTAGCGGCAAGCGCGCCAAGGGCGGTCGCACGCCTTATCAGGCATTTGGAGTAGAGGCTGAATGGGAGGCGATCCTGGAGCGTGCGCAGGCTCTACCGCCAAATAAGCGTTGGCGCTTTGCACCCGATGCACTGACCCGGTTTGGTAGCGACCATGCCTTGCTCGCCCGTCAGTTCGAGGACTCGAGCCACATGGCTGGTCTGGTGCACGGTTACCTTGCCGCTCTTTATCGGGAGGTTGATGAAGGGGGCAAAAAAGTTCGATGCATTTCTGACCAGGTGACAGATATGCTGCGGCGCCAGTGGGATGTGAACGCACTTTTGCCCGACGCGGATTTCGTAAAGACCAATAGACCAAAGAGCCGTTTGGATCACCGACACCGGCTGATTGATGCCTTCGCTACTGCCTTTGTGGAGCCGGCTTTCATGCGGCGCGTAGCAGTTGCAGCAGGCGAACACGACCTCTTCGCAATTCCTCCGTCTTCGGGGGTCATACCCGAACCATGGAGCGGCTTCCGCCGTGATCTACAGGCATTGCTTGAGCGCGTGATCGTTAGCCATCGTCCCGATCACGCTGGTCTTCCAACTTCAGCGGAAAGGTCGGCGGGAAGGGATCGCACAGCTGGCAGGTTGCACAATGATACCGCGTTGGGCTTTACTGGCGAGGTGGATGCCAACGGCAATGAGCTAGTAGTGCATCGCGTACCGCTAGCATCGCTGGCAGACGATCAGACGTTTGCTGGCGTGCGCGACCGCCGGTTACGAGAAGAGTTGGTCGGGGCAGTCCGGGACAAGTGTGGCAAGGAACGCAGAACGACGCTTCGTCAGTTTGGCGAAGATCGACCGGCTTACCGAGACATCCGGCATGTTCGGATAATTGAGCCTGCCAAGACGGTGAAAATTCGCGACAAGGCGGGCAGACCATACAAAGGTTTCAAGGGCAACTCGATCCATCATATGGACATATGGCGCCTTCCTGATGGAGAGTGGGTAAGCCAATGGGAGGACAGTGACGGGAACGAGATTTCGAGCGCTGTTCAGATGTTCTACGCGCACCAGACGCAATCTGGTGCCCCTGAACCTAGACCACATCCGGCCGCACGGAAAATCCTTCGCCTTCATCAGAACGATATGATCGCACTTGAGCATCCGCTGTACGGGGAATGCATATGCCGGGTGGTGAAGCTTAGGGAAACCGGTCAGGTGACCTTGGCACGTCACAGCGACGGCGGGAATCTCATCAGTCGCAACAAGTCCGCCGAGGATTCGTTCAAGTATTTTTCCCCTTCAGCAAGCGGACTTAAGAAAGCGCGGGCGCGGCGAATTCGTGTCGATGAAACCGGCCGGGTCTGGGACCCGGGGCCCCGCGATTAGACAATAGACTGACGGTGATTTCCAAAGCTGCTCGCAAATCGGAGCAAGCAGGCGTCGCCTCAAGGTGTGTTGGCCAGGCAACGATTTGACGGACATCATGAGAAGATGGGTTACGCGACGCGCTTCATGTGGGCCATTTAGTCGTTGAATGGGTGTAAATGCCTCGGTGCAAGCCAACTTGCCCGTTGTCAGAGATGGTCGCCGGTCAAGCTGATATGCGCCCAGTCCATGGGCGAAAGGTGGGCAAGCAGCGCATCGTCGAAAGTAATGCCGGAAGATATAAGGTGAAGGGCGGCGCAATCCATTTAGATGGCGTTCCAATCGGTGATTGCGGCGATCAGTGGGTTCACAACAGGCGTCCGATTTTCCTGATTCTCAAGCGAGCGATCCGTGAACCGTCCCTGCCGGTTGGTGTAGAGCGCGGCTGCAATGGTATGGCGGACTTCGCCCTTGTTGAAAGCCGCCTGACAGGAGCGCCAACCAGCACGTCGTTCGCCAGCTTGAAGGGCTCTCGCTCGACCGGATCTTCGCTGACAAGGCGTCGGGCCGGGACTTCAAGCGACTTCAGCTCGACGGCATGCTCGCGCCAATCAACATCGTTCAGCGAACAGACCCCGGGCAGGTGCGCAATCCCGGGCAGCAAGCGGCGGCAGAAGCCTGCATCAAACCTTGCGCCATGCGCCAGCACGGCATCGTCACGGCCGAAGAAGGCTGTCAAGTTCTCGATATCGATCGACCGGCCCTCGAGCTTGCGGTCGTCCAGCCCGGTCAGCTTGGTGATCTTGGGCGACAGCGGTCGTCCACGATCCTGCAAGCCATAGGCCTTGTCGATGATCGGGGTGATCCAGTTATCGGCATCGGCCTGCACCAGAGCGGCTGCAATCTCGATGTTTTGATCGGTCTCGGCATCAAGGCCCTCGGTCTGTATCCATCCGGTGAGGGCCGCGGCGTGATCCCGACCGGAGCGTAGGCCGGGTTTATGCGGCGATCGCTGCGGCGCGCGGTCCCCAGTTCCACGGCAGGAGCTTGTCGAGCCTTGTGGCGGGATGATCGGCGATGCGAGCGAGGACATCGGCGAGCCAAGCCTGCGGATCGACATCGTTGAGCTTCGCGGTCTGGATCAGGGTGTAGATGATGGCGGCACGCTGGCCGCCGCGATCAGATCCGCAGAACAGCCAGGCCTTGCGGCCGAGCGGGATGCAGCGCAGCGCGCGTTCTGCGGCGTTGTTGGTCAGGCAGATGCGGCCGTCGTCGAGGAAGCGGGTGAACGCATCCCAGCGCTTGAGCATGTAGAAGCAGGCCTTGGTGAGGTCATGGCCGCGCGATAGCTTGGCCACCTGATCGGTGAGCCAGGTGTGGAGCTCGGCCATCAGCGGCGCGCTGAGTTCTTGCCGGACCGTAAGCCGCTCGGCAGGGCTCTTGCCGTTGATGGCGCGCTCGATGTCGAACAGGGCATCGAGACGCTGCACGGCTTCCAGCGCGATCGGATAGATCATGCTGCTGCGCTGGCCGCGGCTCTTCTTGCGGGCTGAGCTTACGACATCGGCCAGCTCGAAGAACTTGCGCCGGGCATGGGCAAAGCAGCCCGCCTCGAGCACGGGACCGGGGTTGCGCCCTTCGCGGTAGAGCTCGTTGTAGCCGCCATAGGCATCGGCCTGCAGGATGCCCGACCATGCCGCGAGATGGGTCTGCGGGTGCTCGCCGCGCCGGTCGCGCGAGTAGTGGAACAGCGCCGCCGGTGGATCGGTGCCGGCAAAGGGACGATCGTCGCGCACGTAGACCCATAATCGTGCTGTATCGGTCTTGCCTCTGGCCATGACCGGCACGGTAGTATCGTCACCGTGGATCCGGGTTGCAGCCAGAACATGCGCTTCGATCAGCTTGTAGAGCGGCATCAGCGCATGGGCGGCAGCCCCGACCTGATCGGCAAGGGTCGAGACGCTGAGCGGCACGCCTTCACGGGCAAACCGCTCGGCCTGGCGGTTGAGGGGTTGGTGCTGTCCATACTTCTCGAACAATAGCATCGCGAGAAAGCTGGGGCCCGCCCAACCGCGCGGCACGACGTGGAACGGCGCTGGTGCCTGCGCGATCTTCTCGCAGTCCCGGCACGAGAACTTCTCGCGCACCGTCTGGATCACCTTCCACGATCGCGGGATCACCTCGAGCGTCTCGGTGACGTCTTCGCCGAGCTTCGAAAGGCGGTCCCCGCCGCAGGCCGGGCAGGAACAGGGCGCGGGCACGACCACACGCTCACGGGGCAGATGCTCGGGGAACGGCTTCCTTGCGGGCCGCTTGCGTTCGAACGCGGTGACCGTGGTGGTCTTGGCTGCCGCTTCCTCGGCGATCAGGTCGTCCTCGGCGGCATCGGCCTCAAGCTCTTCGAGTTGCAGCTCCATCTGACCCAGCAGGCGGCGGCTGCGCTCGGCGCTGGGGCCGTATTGCTCGCGCTTCAGCTTGGCGATCTGCAGCTTGAGGTGCGCGATCAGCGCCTCGATGGCGCTCTCGCGGGCATGGGCGTTGGCGAGCTTGGCCTCTGCTTCGTCAGCCTTCTGGAGCGCGGAAACCAGCAGCGCCTTGAGCGCTTCGACATCGTCCGGAAGGGGCGAAATGACGGCTTCCATGGAGGAGAGTGAATCATCATCCACCCTCTGCTGCAAGGCCAAAATGCCCGCATCTGCCGGTTATCCTGCGCTCTGCGGCCGCCACGTATACTGCGGGTTGCGCCAGTCGATCCCCTCCAACAGGCAGACCAGCTGCGAGGGGGCCAGCGACACCGTTCCCTCCGCAGCAGACGGCCAAACGAACCTGCCCTTCTCGAGCCGCTTGGCGTAGAGCGACATGCCGATCCCGTCGTGCCATATGATCTTGACCAGTGAGCCTGCGCGGCCGCGGAACACGAACAGATCGCCGCCATGCGGATTACGCTTGAGGCCTTGCTGCACCAGCAGCGCCAAGCCCTGCATGCCCTTGCGCATATCCGTGTGGCCGAGCGCGATCCACACCCGGGCGCCCGAAGGGATCATCGCAGAGCCTTCAGCGCGGCAGCGACCAGGGACGGCGATGCCGCCGCGAAGATGCTTACCCGCTTCCCGCGCGGCAGGTCGATGATCATCGCGGGGTGCTCGATCGTGTTGGCCACCGCCGCGTCCCCGTCGATCAGCGCTTCGGCGAATACCGGCGTAGGAAGCGCATCCGGCACCTCGGCCTCCTGCGCCGCGCCTGCATCGAGCAACTTGCGCCGCCACGTGTAGATCAGCGCCGAGGAGATATCGTGCCGCCGGCACACCTCGGCAACGCAGGCGCCAGGCTCGAACGCCTCGGAAAGGATCCGCAACCGTTCCTCATCGCTCCACCGTCGGCGCCGCTCCGGCCCCGAAAACACCGTCACCTGACCCATCGACCACTCCTAAGCGCGCTCAAAAGAGCACGCTAAAGAGCGCTCGTTGCCTACCCAGGCAAGGCGGCCCACGCCGGATGGGTACGGAAGCGCGAACCTGGGCCGGCAAGATTCATCAGAATTATCCCGTGGCTGCCTTGCGCGACAATGCAGAAGGCTCAGTCAGGCTGGTAGTTTCGGTTGACATAGAGGGACGGGCCTCGAGGTGCTTTGTGATCCAATCCAGCGGTCACGAAGCCCTAGATAAGGCTGCGTGCGACGGAATGGTCCAATTCGCAATGTTCGATCCGGCGCGTGATGATACGGGTCGCCCGGTGGTAGGAAGCTTTGCAACGGTCATTACCTACAGGTTCAGACAGAAGCCAGCTGTTCCCGCCGCGCCTACCCCGCCGGCCACCACTATCTGAGCGCGTGAGAAACGCGCCCGAACCGCGGCGCGTGGCCTGCGTTCCCGTAAAGTCCGTCGGATCAATATCTGGCAAACAAACCTTGAAATGAGGCCAAATACAACGACTACCACCAGTCGGTTATGAAAAGCTCATTTGCAACTGGTCAGAGAGCCGTTGGCACGCTGACCAGTTGCGTTCATGAGATCGTGGCCCGACCGCAGCATCAATCCGCGGTTCGTCCAGTGCTGCATTGTTAGCATGTCCAGCTCCCACTCCCAAGAGCGCGACCGGAATGGACAAACAAAATTTGCAACGACTTGAAAGGCACAGCCTGAAACGCGGTCTGCTTGCGGCCCGGAATTGCCGCCTGGCGTACCGGGCAGCAGGCATTTCCTGCCTTGCCGCCAATATCAATGACAGGAAACAACTAGTTGATCTGTTCAGCAGACGTAAGGCCGAGGGAAACCCCTGCCAGTTTCCAGCGGCCCTCTTCAAGGACGAAGAACATGTCGAATTGTACCTGCTGGGGGGCGGTATTGAATATCCCGCGAAGCCTGATGGCGTCCTGTTCGATTGAAGGCGAACCATTCCAGGCGGGCTGATAGAGAAGGACTGGATTGAGATCTACAGCATTGTCCCTGAAAGCCTTGAACTGTTCGGCCATCTGCTCCTCGTTGTTTCGCTGCCGGAAGCCTTGCGAACCCAGCTTAAGGACTACGCTGTAATCATTGGTGAGGTTTGCCTGATTCACCGCGCTCACAATCGAATGTACGAGCATTCTTTGCACATCGAGTGTCGGGATCGCCACATCAACCGGCGTGGCCTGCTCACCCTGCATGAACGCATTGGCGAATTGCGGAGAAGGAGAGGCCTGCTGCGCGAGTGCAGGGGTTGTCGTCAGTATTGCGATCGAGATTGCGCTGCAGGCTAATGGAAGTGACTTGAGCAAGTGCAGGTTCAACTTGGTCTTCATCGGATCGCCTTTCTGGTTTCGTCGAGAATGAGATTATTTCTGAACGACAAATGGGGTATTTCTCTTCCGGCCCCAGCTTCGAACAAGCCCCGTCAACCCGCGCGGATCATCCGAGCTCTGCGCGATGGCTTCGACAATGTTGCTGGTGGAATGGCCCGCGACGAAGTCTGCTATGACCACCTCGCCGCCGTAAGATTGAACGAGATCTGCTCCAACAACGGCGGACGGCGCATAGTCTCCGCCTTTCACGAGGACGTCTGGTCGTATCTCTCTGATAAGCGCTTCAGGCGTGTCTTCCGCGAAGGTCACCACCGCGTCGACCATGTGAAGTCCAGCGAGCACACGGGCACGGTGCTCTTCCGGCACAACTGGCCGTCCGTTCCCCTTGAGATGCTTGATCGAGGCATCTGAATTCATGCCCACGATCAACCTGTCGCAATGCTGCCGGGCTGTCTCGAGGACCGAAATGTGCCCGGGATGGAGGATGTCGAAGCAACCGTTAGTGAAGCCCACGCGCAGATGGTTCGAGCGCCAGTGGTCTGCCAGCGCGGAAATCATCTCTGCATCGAATATCTTTTGCTCGGACTGAGCGGGGGCGTTTTTGCGCAGAAGGACATTTTCCATGTCGTGCCGCGAAATGACTGCATTCCCCTGCATTTGCACGGCTAGCGAGGAAGCTACCTGCGCAAATCGAGTCGCAAGGTCGAGGTCGGCCCCTGCCGCCAGAAGGCCCCCCAGCGCGGCGAGATTTGTATCACCGGCACCGCAGACATCCGACACCGCTACCTTGGAGGTCCTGAAGTGAGTAGCTCGGCGTTCCCCTCTTCGCATCAACGAGGCGCCTTGATCTCCGCGGGTCACCAGGATCGCGTGGGCCGAGGAAGAAGCCAAAGCCGATACGAGCGCATCTTCAACACCGCTATCTGTTTTGCACGGAAGATTGGTGAACGCTTCGAGTTCGGTTGCGTTGGGTTTAATCAGATCAACTGATCCGTACTTGGCCCAATTCGCACCTTTCGGATCAACGATGAGCTTTGCGCTGTAACGGCGCGCGGCCGCCAGGCACTGCTGCATCATGTAGGGGGTCACGACGCCTTTGGCATAGTCTGACACGATTACGACATCGAAGGTGATGCCTAATGCCAACCCGAGAAGCTCATCAACGCTCTCATTGTCGAGAGGTTGAGTTGTCTCACGGTCGACGCGGAGAAGCTGCTGACCGCCCGCCACGAAACGTGTTTTTCTGGTTGTTGGTCGGGCTGAATCGCTCTGCAAAAACCAGGCGTCGATCTCGTGCTTGCGCAGGCTGCTGGCGAGGGTATCGCTTTCCGGGTCAGTGCCGGCAGCGGCCAAGCACGTCGTCTTGCATCCCAATGCAGCGACGTTGACGGCTACATTGCCCACTCCGCCCGGACGGGTCCAGTGTGACGCTTCTGCAAACGCGATGACGGGCGCTTCGGGAGATACCCGGCCACTTTCGCAGTTCACATATACATCGAGCATGATGTCGCCGACGCACAGCACGCGCCGGCTGGGTAGCGTTGCCAGAAGCTGCCTGATCCTGTTGCTATGCTCGGCATCAAATGGGTTCATGGCCCACCCTTTCACGCTCGCTGATCAGGTGGTGGACGTAGTCTGTGACGCCCTGCTCCAATGTTTTGCAAACAGGCTGAATGCCGTAGGCTACCGCCTTCGTTACATCGGCCTCGGTGAAATATTGGTACTGCGCGCGAAGCTTTTCGGGCATGTCGATGAAATCGATCCGCGGGCTTGTTCCAGCTGCCTCAAAAGTCGCGTTGGCGAGGTCGAGGAAGCTACGAGCATGTCCGGTGCCGACATTGAAGAGCCCGCCAAGGTTTCTGGCTTTGGAAGCGTTGATGAGCATCTGAACGGCGTCGCTGACATGAATGAAGTCGCGCATTTGGCCACCATCGGGCCACGGCTGCTTGTGCGATCTGAAGAGCTGGATTGGCTGTCCGGACATGACCAAGGGAAAGATCTTGCGTACGACCGAGCGCATGTGTTCCTTGTGCTCTTCGTTTGGTCCATAGACGTTGAAGAACTTGAAGCCGCCCCAGCGGTCTGGGACCTTTTTCCCATTCAGCCAGTCTCCGACGATCTCGATATCGACGCTGTGCTTGCTCCACGCGTAAGGATTGAGAGGTTGCAGATGGACGAGACGTTCAAGATCGTCGTTATCGACGAAGCCCAGGCTTCCATCACCATAGGTCGCAGCCGATGACGCATAATAGAAGGGGATATTATTGTTACAGGCCAAGCTCCAAAGAGCGAGGCTGAACTCGACGTTCGTGCGTTGGAGCAACCGAACGTCTGTAACCGTGGTGTCGCTGATCGCCCCCAGGTGAAAGATCGCGTGCACCGACCTGGCATTCCGGCCAACCCAGTTGGGAAGATCTGCCGGAACAAACCACCTGTTGAATCCAAAACCCTCAAGATGCCCCACTCGCTTGAGAGTATCGAGATTGTCGCAAGCGACGATCTGGTGGCCAGCGGCATGCAGGGCCTGCACCAGGTTGGAACCGATCATGCCGCCCGCTCCGGTCACTACAGTGATGTCTGAAGGGCTCATGCCTGAGCACCTCCAGGCGATCGGGCAAGCAAGCCTTGCAGCGCTTCCTTTGCGGCCATGACCGACGGCACGGTGACCAGCGTAAAGCCGTCTGACGCGGTTGCACTGCGAACTTCGGCGTGGTCATGGCGGATGCGGATGGCACCTGCGATCCGTGCTGCTCGGGCTGCGCGGATGTCGGAAAAGCGGTCACCGACGAGCCAGGACCGGCTGAGATTCAGTTTGAACCTGTCAGCGGCAGCCAGCAGCATTCCCGGTCTGGGTTTGCGCCACGGATGCAGAGCTCCGCTATCGGGCACCCAGCCACAGGACAGGATCGCTGAGATCGTGGCCTGGGAAACAATGAGTTCGGCCTTGATCCTTTCGTTTATGGCCGCGAAGATCTCCCAAGTGATCAGCCTGCGCCCGACCCCGGATTGATTGGTTACAATCACCACCGGAATGTTGAGCGAGTTGGCAGACCGCACAAGCGAAGCCGCTCCGGCGATCAGACTGACGCGGTCTGGACTGTCGATGTAGCCAAGGTCGTTGATGAGCACGCCGTCGCGATCCAGGAAGATCGCCGGTTTTCCTTCCATGTTCGGCAGGTTGTCGGCCTCGAGCGACATCCACGAATGGTGATCGGTTGTCAGCATGACGCATCCGTGGGCCACTGCGCGAGACCTGCAGTGACGAGTGCATGCGCCGCTCCCCAAAGGTGGTAGAGCGAGCTGGCTGGAATCTCTTGCCGCACAGGATCGAGGCCATCGGTGACCCGGTCGATCCATGCGCCATCGGGCGCCGGATCGAGGAACACGGATTTGATCGTGGCTGCAATTTGTTCAGCCCGGGCCTGATCAAGCTCGGGCAGGAGCGAGACCGCTCGCAGCGCCTCGCAATGCGGCCATAAGCGGTGCGAAGCATCCTTGGGTTGGCCGTCCAGATTGCAGGTGTTGTAAAGCAATCCCGATTTGTTGTTCCAACCAAATGTCTCGGCAAATCGGATGAGATTGCTTTCATCTGTATCAATCGTGAAACCTTGCTCACGTGCCGCCGTAATCAGCGAATACCATTCATAGAGATGCCCAGGCTCAACCTCAGCATGCTCCTCGTCGAATCTCCATTGGACATTGAAGCGCTCAACGATCGCCCCGTGAGGCTGAAGGAGATGGCGGCGAAGAAGGCGGAGCAATTCGTCAATTCGTGACCGCACAAGGTAGGACGGTTCGATGCGGTGGAGAGCAAGCAGCGCTTCAAGATAATGCATATGGGAGTTTTGATCACGGACGGCGCTGAATTCTTCCGAGCGCCAACCCAATTCGTCCCCTGTTGCGAGACGGCGATCTATCAGATTGATTGTACGCCTAGCCATGGCTACCGGCTCTGAGCGGAAGCTAGCCTCTGCCCAGCTTGCGGCTGCAAAGATCGCGAACGCCTGATTATACAGGCTGAACTTGGTATCGACGGCTTTACGTGGAGGTACGACGCATTCGGCCCAGCCGGTCGTGATGGACCAATAGGCCCGGTAAAGCGCATCCCAGCCCTGCTGGGCTTTTTCAAGCGCCCCATGAATGCCCGCGTTGGCCGCCTGTGAATAGACGATAACCTGCCGCGCCATTACACGCAGCCGCACGCCGCGCGGTTTTGAAGGCCAACCTTCGGGCGTAAGGCATTCGACAAAAGGGAAACGCAAGGGGTCGTTATGAGAGGCCCAGAGCGGCAGGGCTTTATGTGCAGTCCAGTTGACGAAAGCCTGGCAGGCGCTCTCGTCCGGGCGTGCCAAAATGCGGCTCTCGGTCAAATCGAGCGAGGGGTGGACTGTCTTCATGGGCGTACTGCAATCTGCTTGGGATCTTCGGCCAAGCTGTCGATCCGCGCTGCTACGCGGCTGACCACAGGCGCCCAGTCGCCTTCGTAATCTTGGCGGAAGACTTCCACATCGTTGTACCAGTAGCTGTCAGTTCGGGTGCGACCCCATCTCCAGTCCGAATGCCGTCGGAGCATGAGAAGGACTTTTTTGCCCATTGCTCCGGCGAGGTGCGCAACTGCGGTATCGACCGCGACGACGACATCGAGGTTGGCAATCAATGCTGCCGTGTCGCACATGTCGAGGAGCCAAGGACTGGTATCCACCAGGTTTGCGAGCGGGGCGTCCGCCAGTTCGTCGCAAGTCGATTGGTCATGCAGTCCGAACCAGGCGACATTCGGATGATCGAGCGGCCAGAGCAGCCTGGCGGATATTGATTTCGGTGCACCTTCAGCAATGCCGGGTCCGGTCGAACCGTCCCTCCGCGCCATCGTGACGATGCCTGCCCGAAGCTGGCCATGACTGTGCGGGGTCAGAAGGCGCAGGCGGCGCTCCCATGCCGCCTGCTCGGCAGGGACAGGCCTGAGATACATTTCCGCGGCAGCGGGCTGGTTGTGATGTAGAGCTAGCGGAAGCGAGCCGAACGCAAGTTGGCAGTCGATCGGTCCGGCCACCAGCCGCCAGCCCTGATGTTCTTCCGTTTCGAAACCCGGAGCCGATACACTCGACCAAACCTGCGCCTCAGGGAAGTTGGCAGCAAAGAGCCTGGTCAGGGGAGGCTGGACGGCAAGGTGGAGTTGACCCTGGTCGGCGGCAAGGCGCCTGAGGAACGAGGCGAACATGATGGTGTCGCCGAGGCCTTGCTCCTTATGGACGAGCAGGGACCTGCCCTTGAGAGGACTGCCGTCCCATTCTTCCGCAGAGTAGGATACGATTCCAAGGGCGGTGTGGTCATAGATGGATTTGCGAGCTTCGTAGCCAACCCACCCAGCCGCAAATTCCTCGTCTCGCAGCTGTTGCATCGCTTGTTCCCACTTCAGGGCAGCTTGCACCGGTTCGCGTTCCGATGCTTGCGCAAACCAATGCCGAGCTTCTTCGACATGGCCACAATCGTCGGCGACTTTGGCGAGCCTGATTTCGAGGCCTTGGGGAGCACCGCCTGCCTTCAGATATCGGGTCAGAAGATCCCAAGCTGCTCTGCTGCGGCCACGCCTGCGCAACAGATCGCTGGCATTGTTGAGGGCGCCGATGTGATTGGGATCGATCTGGAGCGCCTGCTGGTAAAGCAGAAGTGCGCGGTCGAGAAATCCCTGGCCCTGTTCAACGACTCCAAGGTTGAAGAAGGGCTCAGCGGTTCCCGCAAGTGTCTCGTAAGCAGCGTGCTGCAGCAGCACGTGCTCATTGATGGGATCGGCGCTCGTGATGGCAAGCAGTTGAAGGGCAAGGGGGTCACAAGTGATCTCGTCACCCGCATCGTGAAGGACTTTCTTCGCAGCGGGAATGTCACCTGACTGATAGGCTGCGAGGGCCAACCGGCCATGGGTCGTTTGCATGAACTATGCTCCCGACCGATTTGTGTTGATGGTGATATCGAGCTCGGAGCTGACACGTTCGATCAGCTCGTTCCAATCGCCCGGGTGGGTCTGCCAGAAGAGCCGTGCGCTCTTGTACCAATAGCTCGTTTCGCAGCCCCATTCGCCCCACCGTGGATCGGCAGCTTTATGAAGCAGGATCCAGACCGGCACGCCAAGCGATCCGGCCAGATGGGCGATGCCGGTGTCCACCGTGATAACGAGATCGAGCGACTGCATAAGCGCCGCAGTCCGATCGAGGTTGATCAAGTCTTGAGACACATCTTCGATGCGGGCCTTGGTGCTCTCTTCGCCGTCGAACTGGTCGAGGCTGACATTTGTGACAGCGACAGCCTCAAGGTCATTCCGCTGGACAAGGCACGCCATCCGGTCGAGCGGCATTGTTTTGTGGATGGCTCGGCGAGCGGAGAAAAACCGCTCAGGCGCTGGGTTACTGGCCCAGCAGATCCCGAGCTGGAATGGTTGTTTGCGGCTGCTGCTCGTGCCGGATGATTTGTTCGCCTTGACCGAAACTCGAGAGGGTCGCCGCTTTTGCCAATAGGCCTGCGCTGTCTTGGAAGGCTGCAGGAAGGGCCTGCCATCGAATTTAGCCTCGCCGTTGCGGAAGTGAGTCATCAGCGAACCGATGGGCAGGACCGCATTGACCTCCTTTTCCTTAGTTGCCGCGGCAAGCACAGCTTCGCATTCTTGAGGTTCTTCACCATTGCCGATCGGAAGAACGGCGATTTGCGGAAAACTTGCCGTAAAAAGATCTACCAGAACGGGATGAACTGCGAGGCTGACCTTGCTGCTGACAGCCAGAAGGTCCGGCAGAGCTGACGCGAACATGATCTGGTCGCCGAGACCTTGTTCGCCATAAACGAGCACGTGTTGCCCGGACGCTCCATCCCACGGCGGCAATGTGAACGCCATATCCCGGACGCCATTGGCGTAACCGCACGCAAAGCGGACTTCGTACTTCTCCCAGGCTTCGGCAAAATTCCTGCGCACCAGATGGGAGAAGTGATGCTCCCAATGAAGCAGGGACGGGTCAGGCGACCGCCGCACGGCTTCCGCAAAAGCCGCGTCGGCTTCTTCCAGCAAGCCGAGGTGCTGAAGGCAGATCGCTTCATGACCATGGCCGATGTGACCATCGGGGTCGAGGCGCTGGAGCCTTCGGGCAAGTCGAAGGGCTTCTTCGAACGAATCGGTCACGCGAATGAGCTGCGTGCCGTTGATAAGGGCCCCAAGGTGAAGGGGGTCGAGATGAATGGCCCGTCGGTAGCATTCTGCCGCGTCATGAATGCGTAGGCGGCTTTCGTAGAAAACGCCGCGATTGAACCAGTGCTCGGCGCCGAGTGGGGTTAGCCTCGTTGCGGCCGAATAGTGCGCAGCGCTTACTGCGACTTCGCTCGCAGGTAGCGACACTGCTCGAAGAAGATGGGCTGGCCCGTGCCTTGGATTGCGTGCGATTGCCTGAGCGGCCAATGCCGCACAGGAGGGAAGGTCGCCGCGGCGATAAGCTGTCAAACCGTTGTTGTAGAGCTCGTCAACGGTCATTGCGATTTTCCCGCCTCGGTGCCGATCTGCCCGAACGTCGTGACGAAAAATGGATTCGATTGGCCGTCAAACTTTGGGAAACCCAGCGGATATTCCTTTCGCTTTTCGATCGGGACCGCGCAGAAGTTCAACGCATCAAAAATCAGCAATTCATAGTCGTGCTCATCGAACCAACGACCGACGGATTCATAATTGGGCGGCCAGATTTCGACCCAAATCAAAGGTCTGTTTTGCTGGATGGTTTCTTCGGCCCCTTCGAGCACGGCGATTTCCATGCCCTCGACATCAAGCTTGATCAGGTCAAGCCGATCGAGCCCAAGATTGTCGATGGGAAGCGCTTGAACATAAACCCCGTCCTGCTCGCCTGCGACGAGCGACACGGCTCCGAAGTCTTGATGCTGTTCCGGATCTCGCTCCGGAACAAGTATCGTATCTGGCCTGCTGGAGAGTGCGATCTGGTGACAATAGATGTTGCTGAGGCCTGCATGCGCTGCATTTCCAGCGAGCATGTAATAGATGAGCCTTTGCGGTTCGAAGGCGATGACCCGTCCACCACGCTGGTGCAGCCGCCGCGCCATCGGAATGGAAATCAAACCGATGTTGGCCCCTGCGTCGACCATCACTGCGCCGTCAGGCATCCAATCCGAGATTGCTAGCAGCACCTCGATCTCATCATTGATGTGCGGCTTGCCCGTCTGAACGATAGCAGATGGCTGGTGCAGATCATGACGGTTCATCATGAACGCACCGTGGTTGGTCTGAAGTTGGATGGTATAGGTCACGCGCGGCTCTCCCAAGCATCGTGGCCGCTGCGACCTTCTACCAGCGCGTAGAGAAGCTCATCATATTCAGCAGCCAGCAGATGATTGGTCGCAAGGAATGGTTGTATGCGTTCTCGTTGAAGCTCCATGTAATCACGCCAGATCTGGTCGTGATACTGCACCGCTTCTCCAATGAGCGTGGCAGCGTGCTCGATATCGTTCCCTGCGTAATAATATCCCAGCTTGTCGACGATCTGGGCATTGTGGACGAGCGGGTATCCCTGCCAGCAACACTCGAGATAGAAGTAGTTGAGCGGCAGACCCCATTGGTGAGAGATGACGACGTCTGTGTATTCAGCCAGAAAATTGGGGGTTACAACCCTGCCGATAAAGCTGGCTTTGCCGGCTTTGACGAGATCGAGATGACGCATCAGACCTGCAAATTCGCGGCCTTGGTGGACGAGGTGATCCGAATTGGCGACGTGAAGATACTCGATGAAGGTTGGATCGTTTCGCCATGCCACCTCAGCAGCCAGGATCGGGATCAGGCAAAATTTGAGTACATCGATGTTGGGCTCGATAACTGTGAGACGCTTGCCCTTACGCCGAGGTCGATATTCGCCGCGGTCAGGCAGTTCGGCTGTCTTCGCTTCAATAGCCATTGGATCCCACACGAAGGGGACCTGTCGAGCCGGGCACTTCCTGAACGTCTTCAAGTATTGGAGAGAGGTATCGACAATTTGCGGGATGACCCACATTTCGTCGTATTCCGTGTTGATGAAGATACTGTCCCAAAGGGGCCGGTTAAAGATCATAGCTTCGATATTCTGGACATATTCGGGTCCGCAGCAGTAGCTGACGAGCTTCGTCCCGAGCATCTTGATGCGGGTCGTTTGCTGGGCACTGATCTGTCCGCCCAGCTCGATCACAACGTCGAGGCCCACGCAGCCTTCATCGAAAGGTTCAGTTCGGTAGCGTGCCAGGTCCCAAGGAAGATCATCGGTAATCGGAACACTTGTCGTGTTCAGAAGGCGCACGTCGTGCTTCATTGGAGAATTGAGAAACAGCTTCGCAAGGAACAGCGCATTCTGTTTGATGCCGTTGGTCCAAAGACTTTCGCCGGGAGCATTGAGCCCGATCGTTATGCCGATTGAGAGGGCGCGGCGGGTCATGGCGTGGGGGGCCACTTCATTGTGGCTTGTCGGCGCACGATCATGCAGCCGCTGCTGTTGTCCACAAGAGTGTAAGTTTCACCAGCCGCTTGCGGGTTCTGATAAACGGTAATTCCTTCGATCAGCACGCCTGAGCGAAAGGTGGCCAATTCAGCCGCGGCGATCTGGCTACAACTCTGTGCAGAAGCAGACATGCGTTCCACCAGAATAGCGCAACCGCCAACTGTGGGGATGGCTGCAATCGTCAGGGCCGCCTTTTGCGTTCCATTGCCAAGGGCAGTAAGCGAGAAGAACGGTGCAGCATCGGGGGTTTGTCGGTCCCAGTCGATGATGACGTCCTGGGCCGTTGCACCGCTTGTCGCACGCTGCGCGATGGCAGAGATTGCCGGAAGGCACCGCCTGATTCCGACCTGCCTGGCTGCAGCTGCCACAACTGGCTCGTTAGGCGGAGCTGGTGGCCCGGCAAGGCCCTGTCCCAAAGCCCCGAGATGACCCAAGGCCAGCCCAAGAGCGAGGGTTGCCGAAGCAGTAAGCCCGGTCCTCGTCCTAACCTGTGATACTGGCGACTTATTCATCATGTAAGCCTCGCTCGTTCGACGACAGCCTGGATTGTCCGGCTATAGGATCTGACGTTGTCGTCGGAGCAAGGGTCTAGATTTGCGAGGAATTCCGACGCATTGCGTCGGTAGGTCGCCAAATTCTTGTCGTGCTCGGCGAACGCTTGCAAAAGCGCCAACGCTCCGTCTTCAGGGTCGAAGTCGGTGTAACGATACCCGCAACTGCCGAGCATTCCTGAGTTGTGGATCAACGGGAAACCAGCGTGGAGAGCTTCATAATACAGGTAATTCTGAGCGTTATGCCAATGGTGTGAAACTATTGCATCGCATTCGATCGACATGATGTCGAAGATCGGATAGCGTCCTTCGAAGCTGGCTTTGCTGTGTCTGATCAAGTCAAGACTTCCAGCAAAGGCGACAAAACCTGCATGCTCCTTGAGGCTAAGCGAGTTGAATACTCGCAGGACTTCAAATGCGTCCGGCTTCTGTCGATATGCAACGTCCGCCAGAAGCATCGGCAGATGGCATGTTTTCACCGAGCAGAGGTTGGGTTCGAACACCCCAAGGCGCCACCGGCTCCGTCCAGGTTGATAAACGAAGTCGCGGCCGGCCGCCGCTGCTGATTTGCGAATGATTTCAGCATTCCACAAATGCTGCATGGTTTTCACAGGCGCCCGGAACCCTGTTTGATAGTACGAGCTGCAGGTTTCCTCGAAAGCTGGCAGAGTCCAGATTTCGTCATAGGGCGCCCCTGCCATCAGCAAGGTTGGTGGTAGCGAGTATGCCATGCGCTCAGCATCGATGATGTAGTCGCTTGCAACGTGCATGCCGATGATCGTGCCACCCCGTGCCTTGAATTCTCTCGACCATTTGGGATCGAGTTGGGCACTGAGTTCGATGATGACATCGAGTTCCGCCATTGCATCGTGCATCGTCATTATCGGTGCCGGAGCATCTTTAAGAAAGCCAATCGCATCTTCCGGATTGCCCGGGCCACCATTTACGATGAAGCAACTTTCCACGATCGGGGATTTCTTCAACAACATCAAAAGAAAGAAGCAGTTCTGGAAGATGCCATTCTCCCAAAGCGATTGGCTCCCATCACGGATGTAATGGGTAACGCCAATCCGCATCTGGCTCTGAGCAACCTTCATTGGCCCGAAGGTCTGAATTCCCTTGATGCGCGTCATGCCGTTACTGCCAATTTCTCACTCTGGAATATTGTCAGCGACAGAAGACGCCTAGCATATGCATCTCGGTTCAAGAGACTGACAGGATCGACCGCTGCCAATGTCCTTCTTGATGCTAGATCGTACGCTTCAAGCTCTGAGTCGTGCGTTTCCAAGACCTCCTCAATGAGCTCGACGGCCTCGGCAACATCCGACGAATTATAATAATAGCCAGCGTCTGCGAAATCGCGGGAATTGTGAATGAGTGGATATCCACCATATAGCGCATCAAGATAAAGGTAATTTTGTCCCACATCGATTTGATGACTGATCACTGCGTTAGCGTTAGATTTCATCACGTCAGCGAAATACTCTCGTGAGGACACCGTGAGTTTCGACGAACTTGTGATGTCCAGTCCTTCGACCATGCATTCGAAAGTTTTCGCAGCCATCATTTGTGAGCCGTTCAGAAAGCGAACGGATGCCAGAAGCTCCGGTCGCCGCCGCTCGAGCTCCTCGCAAATGAAAAGCGGGATGATCCCCATCTTGATCGGAGAGATATTCGGTTCGAAGATTGCCGCCCGCAGCTTCTCCTTGCGGAGAGATCCCGGTCGATAGCCGAACTGACGCTCGGGGTTCGTCTGGGCCGAAGCGATGAGAAAGTCCGGGGCCCACAGATAGGGTACCTCGTGCACTTCGCAGCGATAAAGGGAGCGCTGCATAGAAGTAAATTTCCTGTCTTTCGCAAGAAGCCAGATTTCATCGCAGAGGTCGGGCTCGACGAAGCAGCCCGGCTTTCCGAAGATCGATGGCTCGATAAGGGCAGAGTAAGGCTGTCCGCAGTTGTGAAAAGCAACGCGCCCACCTTCCGCGCGAAAGGCCGCCTTCCAGGTTGCTGACAAGGCTCCCCCCATTTCGATGGCCACGTCGAGCGAGTGGAGCGCGTCGTCCAAGCGAACCAGCTCGAACTTGTTTCCAAGTGTCCCTGCGTCTGCTGGCGGCGCATTCTGGTCGCCGCAATCGATGATCACCACTTGCTCGATGAAGGGGATGGCATCGAGGCACTTCGCCAGGAAGTAGACGTTCTGCCCTATTCCATTGTTCCAGACGTTGTGCCCGCTGTGCGTTAAGATAGAAATTCCGAGCCGCATGTTTTTAGCTTTCGCGTCCGTCGAAGAGCCTGAAAAAGGGCCTCCCCCGACCCAGGACCAACCGCAGGGGGCATTGCCGAAAGTCCACTACTAGGCGAGCAGGTGAGCGGGGGAGGAAGAGCCCGGATCGATCGACCCGGGCTCTAATTTTACAGCTACCAGCCGATCGACACGCCCATGCCGTAGGTCGACTGCCGTTCGGAGAGCGACACGCCGCCCTTAACCGTGACGTTGTCGGTGAGGCGGCCGGTGAAACCGATTGCCACGGCCTGGAACTCGTCAAAGCCGCCGACACCCATGCCCAGAGCAAAGCGCTGGTCACCCTGAATGTCAGGGATCATGGCGATTGCCGTTGCGCCCGCGATACCGAAGCCCGTTGTCTCCCGCAGGTCGAACACTTGACCCTGGAGGCCGGTGACCTGGCCCTGAAGACCGGTGATCTGGCCCTGGAGATTGTTCAGGCCAGAGTTCAGCTGGCTGACGTTCACCGCGTCGGTTGCATTGATACCGGCAGCCACATTGGTGATGCGACGTTCGGCATTGGCTGCGCCGACCGAAACCGTTCCGGATCCGCTGGCGGTGCTGCCATTACCCAGCACAACCGCACCATCGTTACCAGCAGCGACATTCACGCCATTGCCAAGCACGAACACGTTGTTCGATGCGATGGTATTGTTGTTCCCGACCGCATAGCTGCCGTTACCCGAGATCACGTTGGGATCCCCGATAGCGCCAGAGCCATTGCCGGTGACAAGGTTGCGGTAGCCGATTGCGATCGACTGGCTGCCGGTGGCCCGGTTCTCGAAGCCGACAGCTACCGATCCGGCGCCTGCGACTGTGCGATAGCCGATTGCAGTACCGTTGGTCCCGCTGACATTGCTCCATGCACCATAGGCAGTTCCTCCTGTTACTTCGGGAGTGACCGAAGCGAACGTGCCGGTCGCCATGGAGTCAATTCCAGATGCCTGGGCGGACGCCTGAGCGAATGTATAATCGCCCGCTCCATTGTCACCGAGGCCACCGTTGGTCCGGAGTTGACCCGAGGGGGCTCCGCCGGTGCCGGTTACAGTACCTGCAAGCGCCCCGCCATTCGCGTTAGCCGCTTCACTTGCAGCGAGGATTGGCGCGAGGCCGGTGCTCAACGAAGCAATCCCCGATTGAGCTGCGCTGAGACCCGTAGAGGTCGACGTCGACAGGGCCGTCAGGTTGCTGTTGGTGACCGCCAGACCCGTGCTCAGCGAGGCCACACCGGTCGAAGCCGAAGTCGACAGCGAAGCGATGTTGGCTTGTGCCGTGCTCAGGCCCGTCGAGGTCGACGTGCTGAGGACTGCAACATTGCTGTTGGTCGTCGCCAGACCCGTGCTCAGCGAAGCCACACCGGTCGAGGCCGAAGTCGACAGCGAAGCGATGTTGGCCTGTGCCGTGCTCAGGCCCGTCGAGGTCGACGTGCTGAGGACTGCAACATTGCTGTTGGTCGTCGCCAGACCCGTGCTCAGCGAAGCCACACCGGTCGAGGCCGAAGTCGACAGCGAGGTGATGCGCGACTGTGCCGTGCTCAGGCCGGTCGAAGCCGATGTGCTGAGGACCGCGACATTGCTGTCGGTCGTCGACAGACCCGTGCTCAGCGACGCGATCCCCGTCGAGGCCGAAGTCGACAGCGAGGTGATGCGCGACTGCGCCGTGCTAAGGCCGGTCGAAGCCGATGTGCTGAGGACTGCAACATTGCTGTTGGTCGTCGCCAGACCCGTGCTCAGCGAAGCCACACCGGTCGAAGCCGAAGTCGACAGCGAAGCGATGTTGGACTGCGCGGTGCTCAGGCCCGTCGAGGTCGACGTGCTGAGGACTGCAACATTGCTGTTGGTGGTCGACAGACCCGTGCTCAGCGACGCAACGGTCGTGGAGCTAGATGTCGACAGCGACGTCAAGGAGCTCGATGTGGCCGAGAGACCCGTCGAGAGCGAACCAATTTGGAGGCCCGAGATCGCAATCGCGGTCGAAGTCGAATTCGACAGCGAGGTGACACTCGAATTGGTGGTCGCCAGGCCAGTGCTCAGCGACGCCACCCCGGTCGAGGTAGAGGTCGACAGCGAGGCAATGCCGGACTGCGCGGTGCTGAGGCCCGTCGAGGTCGACGTGCTGAGGCTCGCAACGTTGCTGTTGGTGGTCGACAGCCCCGTGCTCAACGAAGCCACACCGGTTGAAGCCGATGTCGAGAGCGAGGCAATGCTGGACTGCGCCGTGCTCAAGCCGGTCGAAGTCGAGGTGCTAAGGCTCGCGACACTGCTGTTGGTGGTCGACAGCCCCGTGCTCAACGAAGCAATGCCGGACTGTGCAGTGCTAAGACCCGTCGAGGTCGAGGTGCTGAGGCTCGAGACGCTGCTGTTGGTGGTCGAAAGACCCGTGCTCAGCGAAGCCACGCCAGTCGAAGCCGAAGTCGACAGCGAAGCGATGCCGGACTGTGCCGTGCTCAGGCCAGTCGAAGCCGACGTGCTGAGGGCTGCGACATTGCTGTTGGTCGTCGACAGACCCGTGCTTAGCGACGCAATCCCCGTCGAGGCCGAAGTCGACAGCGAGGTGATGCGCGACTGTGCCGTGCTCAGGCCGGTCGAAGCCGACGTGCTGAGGACCGCGACATTGCTGTCGGTCGTCGACAGACCCGTGCTCAGCGACGCAATCCCCGTCGAAGCCGAAGTCGACAGCGAGGTGATGCGCGACTGTGCCGTGCTCAGGCCGGTCGAAGCCGACGTGCTGAGGACCGCGACATTGCTGTCGGTCGTTGACAGACCCGTGCTCAGCGACGCGATACCCGTCGATGCCGAAGTCGATAGCGAGGTGATGCGCGACTGTGCCGTGCTCAGGCCCGTGGAGGTCGACGTGCTGAGGACCGCAACATTGCTGTTCGTGGTCGAAAGACCCGTGCTCAGCGAAGCTACCCCAGTCGAGGTTGAGGTCGAAAGCGAGGCAATGCCTGATTGCGCGGTGCTCAAGCCCGTCGAGGTTGACGTGCTCAGGCTTGCAACATTGCTGTTGGTGGTCGACAGACCCGTGCTCAGCGAGGCAATGCCAGATTGCGCAGTGCTGAGGCCCGTAGAGGCCGATGTGCTCAGGCTGCTAACGGTGCTGTTGGTAGTCGAAAGACCAGTACTCAGCGAGGTAATACCGGACTGCGCAGTGCTCAGACCCGTCGACGTTGCCGTGCTAAGGCTCGCGACGGTGCTGTTGGTGGTCGACAGACCCGTGCTCAGCGACGAAACACGCAGATCCGTCAGGCCGATAGCGGTCGAGGTCGAGTTGGAGAGTGAGCTCAGGCTCGAATTCGCCGTGCTCAGGCCGGTGCTGAGCGTTGCAACGTTCGAGTTGGTCGTGCTCAGGCCGGTGCTCAGAGAGGCAATGCCAGACTGTGCCGTGCTCACGCGAGTGCTCAGGGAAGCGATTCCAGACTGCGCCGTGCTGAGGCCGGTCGAGGTCGACGTGCTCAGGCTGCTGACGGCGCTGTTGGTGGTCGACAGACCAGTGCTCAGCGAGGACACCGCCGTCGAAGCCGACGTCGACAGCGAGGCGATATTGCTTGAAGTGGTGCTGGCGACCGAGAACAGTTGACTGCCATTGACGGCATCGGTCGAAGTCGCGCTGACGTTGCCCGAAGCGACATTGATCACCTGGCGTTCTGCACCGGCAGCGCCGACACTCACGACACCATTCGCAGGCGCACCAACCCCTGCAAAGCCGCTGAAGGTGGTCCCTCCGATCGACGCACTGGCTTCGGCAGTCGCAGCCCTGTCAGTGCTGCCATTTCCAAGCACCACGCTGTTGGCCTGACTGGTAGTGACCGAGTTGCCAACCACAAAGGTATTATCTGTCGCAATCGTATTGTTGTTGCCGAGTGCATAACTGCCCGCTCCGCTAACGACATTAGGGTCGCCGAAAGCGCCCGAGTTGTTCCCGGTCACCTGGTTCCCAGTCCCGACTGCAATAGCATTGTTGCCCGTTGCCGTAGCCCCTTGCCCCAACGCAATGGCACTGGCACCCGTTGCCCTCGTCGATGTGCCGATAGCCACGGCGTTACTGAATGCACCACCCTGTACGTTTGCGTTGGTACCAATTGCGATATTGCCGCTACCGGTTAAGCTTTGCCCAGCACCAGAGCCGGTTGCAATGTTATTTGACCCAGACACTGAATTACCAGCACTGCTACCTACAGCAACGTTCGTGTCACCAATAACATTTCGACCCGCACTGAAGCCATTTGCTATGTTACTGCTTCCACTAACAATTCCACCAGCACTCGGCCCGGTTGCTATATTATTGCTACCGGTCACTGAAATTCCAGCAAAAACGCCGGTCGCGGTGTTGAACGACCCACTGACAGATACACCAGCACTACTACCAATACCCACGTTGCTACCGCCAGTAACGTTCCGACCAGCACTAATACCTATCGCATTGTTACTGTTCCCAGACACCGAAACGCCAGAACGGATACCAAGTGCATTATTATTTTGACCCGTGACAGATGTCCCAGCATTCGATCCAAAACCAACATTGTTTGATCCATTGACGGTCTGACCGGCGCTAACACCTCCTGCGATGTTACTAGATCCAGTAACCGCAATACCCGCGAATTGGCCAGTAGCGGTGTTTCCGGAACCGGTAACATTCAACCCCGCAGATGCTCCACTAGCAATGTTACCGGATCCAGTTACGTTGTTACCTGCACTAAGTCCCATTGCAATATTGGTAGAGCCAGACACACTGCTACCCGCACCTGTTCCATTTGCAGTGTTGTCAGAGCCCGATACGCTCTGGCCCGATGCCCCGCCCAACGCAGTGTTGGAGTTTCCCGATACACTAACGCCCGCATTGACCCCAAGCGCTGAATTTGACGCCCCCGTCACGTTGATGCCAGAGTTCGTCCCAACAGCAACGTTCGTGTCACCAATAACATTTCGACCCGCACTGGAGCCATTTGCTATGTTACTGCTTCCACTAACAATTCCACCAGCACTCGGCCCGGTTGCTATATTATTGCTACCGGTCACTGAAATTCCAGCAAAAACGCCGGTCGCGGTGTTGAACGACCCACTGACAGATACACCAGCACTACTACCAATACCCACGTTGCTACCGCCAGTAACGTTCCGACCAGCACTAATACCTATCGCATTGTTACTGTTCCCAGACACCGAAACGCCAGAACGGATACCAAGTGCATTATTATTTTGACCCGTGACAGATGTCCCAGCATTCGATCCAAAACCAACATTGTTTGATCCATTGACGGTCTGACCGGCGCTAACACCTCCTGCGATGTTACTAGATCCAGTAACCGCAATACCCGCGAATTGGCCAGTAGCGGTGTTTCCGGAACCGGTAACATTCAACCCCGCAGATGCTCCACTAGCAATGTTACCGGATCCAGTTACGTTGTTACCTGCACTAAGTCCCATTGCAATATTGGTAGAGCCAGACACACTGCTACCCGCACCTGTTCCATTTGCAGTGTTGTCAGAGCCCGATACGCTCTGGCCCGATGCCCCGCCCAACGCAGTGTTGGAGTTTCCCGATACACTAACGCCCGCATTGACCCCAAGCGCTGAATTTGACGCCCCCGTCACGTTGATGCCAGAGTTCGTCCCAACGGCCGTTTGATCCGCAGCCGTCAAGGGTGAACCCGCAGTTCCTGTGTATACATTTTGCGCCATAACCTGTTGCGCGTTTTGCGCCAGAACGGCAACGATCATGGCCGACGACACGCCCATCGAAAGGCCCTGGGAGTTCCTCATCCAGGCGAGCACGCCCACCCCGCCTTGCACGTCCGGCTGGAATGCCAAGCCCTCAATGTCCGGGGTCGAGGCAACCGACGCACCATAACCAAGCGCACCCAGCCCGCGATTGCGCCGCTTGAAGCCAAGCACCATGCAGCTCGAACGCAAAGCCGCCATGATCCGGCGCCGCAGCGACTTGCTCGGATTTACGCCGCCAATGAACTGCCCCAGGAAATGGGCACGATCTTGAACGAGGCTATTACCGCTCTCTTTGTTTTGACGCTTGATCATCTTAAGTTTCTCCTTTTGATGAAATTTTTGATGCAATCTAATTATTTGCTGGACTGCCAACAGCCGGCCAGACATCTGTCTCGCCGGGATGAATCACCAAATCAGGCTGATTACGAAGACAATGACGGCCCAGAGAGCGATCGCCGGGCCGACCGCGAACCGGAGCCCGCGGAAAAAGTCTTCGCTAACGCCGGGCCGCTCGCATTGGCTTGAGGATGATGTTTCGAGAAAGCTGAGGTCGAGCTCGCTGGAATCTTCCACATCGAAATCAGGCAGGCTGCTTGCGTCATTGGATCCGCCAGCATTGCTCATGCCGCTAGGACCGATCGCAATGCCCGGCGGTTCGAATTGAACGGCGCAGTCCGAACCATTAATCGCGACTGCGCGGCAGGCGCGAATTTTGTGCGCACATGCGCAGCCACTACCGCCGATCTGTTGCTCAACCCGGAGTTGAAAGCCAGCATGCATTCCTAAAATACCCCCTCAAGCCTCGGCCTATTCGAACCTGACCTTGCTAGAAGTGCCCACGTAAAAACGCGGGCAGACCGAGTATTAACGAAGGTAAACTGGGTTTATGGTCGGCCCACTCCGCTCGAGTGCCTGTGTCCAGCCCAGAGGCACGTGGTTTGGCCGTGGTGCGAGCAAACGGGCGCTCATCGCAACATGTGCGGCAAACGGGCGAGGTTTGTTGAAGAGCAGCGAGGTCGAGGCCGGACTGCGTATGTCCGTCAGCAAAGGGTTCGGAACATGCTAGCGTGTGGGCAGTGGTGAGCGGATTGGCGCTCGTGCCTGTCAGTCAGTTGGCCAGATGGGAGGAGCAATGATACTTGGCTCTTCGGGTACGCGCCCCAGCCGGCCGATGACCCTTCAGAGTTCGATCGAGATCCGTACCGCCGATAGTTTCACGCCTAATACCTCGGCGATCCGCCGCCGGCAAAGACCGACGATGTCCTCGGCGCCGAGGTGCTCAAGGTCGAGGTGAGAAATCTGCTCTGGAGAGACGCCAAGTACCTCGCACAACCTAGGAAGATAACGTTCAGACGGTCGCACTTTGCCAACTTCCCAAGCCCAGACAGACGGTTTGCTGACCCCTACCGCCTTTGCAACCTGCGCGAGGGTAAGCCCCTTCTTGCAGCGCAATTCCCTTATTCTTGAACCCAAGGGATGTCGTAATTGAGCACCGGCCATGCTGAGCTGTGAAGCGACGTCCATCCGTTCGACCGCCATCCCTTTCGATTGAGAAGCCACGTTCCCATAATTGGCTTGGCTTCGATTGAGGCGAACCTGGATATCGTCCTTCATTAACTGCATGGATCACCTGGATTTGGGTTGATCGTAGGTCAGGAAATATCCCCGCCCACGAGCTACTGCGATGTCGCAGCCAACTAGCACCTTGCGCAACTTTGAAACGGTCACTTTCAGAGAGTCAAACCGGTGTTGGTGCGTGGTAAAATCGAAGCTTGCGAGGCTCGAATAAGGAACGACCTCGCCGCTCGCTGCCACTAGAGCTTGCAACAATTCGATTTGGCGCTTCTGCAAATGGCCAGTGACATGCTGCTCACAGAACAGCTTCCACACATCGTCAGATATCGTCTTCACATTGGATTTATAAATTTCGGTACGGGATATCGCGGACTCGATCCGAATGATAATTTCGAGCGGCGTCATTTTTGCATGGAGCGCGTCGTCGAAGCCAAGGCGTAGCAATTTCGCTCTCATCTTCGGGCTTGTCCGGGATGAATAAGCAAAGGATAGTTTCTTTTTCACAAGTATGTCGGATGGCGGCAAAATCGCATGACGAAGCCTCTGAACGTCGTCGACGCTGACAACCATGATGTCGTAGGAACTGTCAGCTTGCAGCAGACCAGCTACACTGCTTGAGGAAATCTCGTGGAAATCAACAGGGCCGAAAATGGAAAGAAGGTGCTCTCGCCTGATCCATGACGCCGCATCACTGATTTCAATGAAGCGTGTTCTCTCAATGAATTGATGAATTTCAAATTTGAAAGGGTGCGTGGAGAGTTGATTTCCATGCCCTTCTGCAATCCTCTCACGATATTTTTCAATTGTTTCGTTCGTTAGAAACATTGCAACCCCCAAAACTCATAAAAATGTAGGACGGCTCTGCGAGTGCCGCACTGGCATGCATTCTCAATTCCTTCATCCGTCCCAAAAGATGAATATGTTGATTTTGACTCTTTCTTTCACTCGCCCCATCTTTGCATGAAATGTGTCCTTCTAGGTTTTCCGTAGAATTGGACGAAGTTCAAAAGGCGTGATTCTATAGCTTGGTCAAAGATAAACATCTTAGCTGCGGCATCTGTAACGGTCGGCCCAACCCGGCAATCGGTACGGCTTTGAAAATCGCAAATAATCATAGAGTTAGCTAAGCGCACCCTTGTCTTCTTAAAATTTCGCCAGAAAACTCGTTACTTTCGTTCAATCTGGTAACCTTCCGAAAGGTTCGCGCGACCATGTGGGGGCATGAACCATTGCGTGGGAGCAGATGCACGGTCGGTGTGCGGTTCGCCCCATGCCTGAACCTTTGCAGCGGGGTGCCGCACGGAACGCGGGGGCCTAATCTTGCGGTCCGTACAGCAAATTGTTCGTGCCCGCTCCTGAGCCTGACCCTTCGCAGAAGAGCCGATGGCCCCGATGCGCTCTGATTGAGCGGTACCGCTGGGCGGTCCGCGCCGCGACTTGATGCGACACGCACATCGCTGTGTACTGCAGTCGAGGGCGCGCCAGTCATCGGAATTGCTTGGCAAACCACCCTGCGATCAGGTGCGCCGTCGGGACGACAACAGACGGATCGTCATAAAAGCGGGTGTGGAATATACCCTCAAGAACAACCAAACGCTTGTCGCTCGAAGGCAAGGTGTCGTAAATGTGCCTTACTGCCGGAAGGCCCCCATCCGAGTTTTCGCCATGCACCAGCAGCGTGGGCTTGTTCATAGTGCGGGCATGGGCCTCGACGTCGAAAGACCAGACCTCAGCATCGCTCATTGTAGCGTAGCGGTTCTCCCAGCGACTTGGTTCGCCCCAGCGATCGGTGGTCCACGGGTAATACCACGCATGGATAGGTGGCCATGGCAACGCCACGCTCTTGTCGTTGGCAGAAACGACCGATGTGTAATCGAGAGTGCCGTCAATCTCGAAACGGGCAAGCGCTTGGCGGCCACGCTCAATACGCTCGTCCAGCGATGGGCCGCCTCCACAAAAAAGGTCTAGGAGGTTTCTGCGGTAGAGATACTGGCCTGAAACCAGTGCTGCCCCCTGAACGCGGTCATCGGCAGCTGCCACTGCTATCATCTCGGATGCGCCTTGACAGATTCCGAGAACGACAATCCGCCGAGGATCGACATTGGGGTTCCCTGCGAGGTAATCTATGGCCGCCCGTGCATCTGCGATCTTTGCTTCCGGACTCTCCAACCGTCGTGGGTGCCCGCCGCTTTCCCCGCTATAACGCGGGTCGAATATCAGCACCGCAAAGCCTTCGCTTGCCAGCAGCGTAGAATAGAAGACCGGAGCCTGTTCTTTTACGTAGCCGAAGGGCCCGAGCACCACAATTCCTGGAGACGCCGCCGCACCGCGGGGGATGTAGAGCAATCCGGCAATTGACACTCCGGCACTCTCGAAACTAACTTGCTCAGTCTGAAATTGAGAAGAAATATGAATAGCCGAGCCGGAGCATGGGAGACCTATGTCATTGACCGCAGTGTGTAGACTAGGCAGGGGCATTCGAAAGCATATATGCTGAGGCCTGCTAAGCAGCCAATGCGATGATAGCATAAGGACTATATCAATTCGGGAATTACGTCGCCTCGATCTGAATCTCTTCCTCGTTCTGCACACTGTTCTGGAGACGGGAAACGTCACGGCGGCGGCACGTCAGCTGAATATGAGCCAGCCTGCAGTCAGCCGGGCGCTATCGCGGCTACGTTCGATCTTTGACGATCCTCTTTTCGTCAAAGGAGCAGGCGGCGTCATCGCAACACCGCGTGCGATGTCACTTCAGCTCCCAATGGCCAGTCTTTTGTCGGAACTGCGTACCGTAATCGGCGGCACCACCTTCGATCCGACCACTTGCACCCGTGTTTTCAGAATTGCCACCACTGATTACGGTGCGCTTGCTGTTTTCGCCCCGGCAATCGACTATCTGATGGATCTCGCCCCGAATATTGGCTTGGAAATCCTTCCACTTGCCGACGAAGCATTCGCCGGGCTTGGGACAGGCAACATTGACTTGGCGCTCTATAGCGATGACCCTATCGCGCTTGAGCTATCGAGTATGGCACTCTTTGAAGAAAGATATGTAACTTTGATGCGGGCGGGGCACGCCGCCGCCGGCGCACTTCAGACGGGACGGCTCACACTCGAACAGTTTCTGGCATATGGCCACATCCTGGTGACCATTGGCGGTGATCGGACAGGTGAAGTCGACACCGCGTTAGCTGCCTTGGGTAAGTCACGGTGGATCGCGCTATCTCTTCCTTATTTCGCAACCGCAGCGGTGATGGCGTCGAAGACTGATCTGCTACTTACGATCCCCGAGCGTGTGGCGGCAAATTTTGCGGCGGGTTTGGCGCTGGAAGTGGTAAAGCCACCCGTGCAAGTCGAGGGCTTTGGGTACCGGCTCCTTTGGCATAAGCGGAGCGACAGTGACCCCGGCAATCGGTGGCTACGGGAATCACTACGCTATCTGACAGCAGGCATTGAAGCCTAGAACTCGGCCCACGCGCCCACTCTGACATCAGATGATAGGGATTGACGACCGAACTGCACGCCTGCCTAAACCTCTGCATTGAGGCTCCCGCCGTGCATGAGCCTGGAATTTGGATCTGGTCGAGAACCAGAGAAGCGCCGGGACATCGCCAATAAGTTTGGTTTAGGCCCTAGCTTGGATCGTCTGTATCCATCCGGTGAGGGCCGCGGCGTGATCCCGACCGGAGCGTAGGCCGGGTTTATGCGGCGATCGCTGCGGCGCGCGGTCCCCAGTTCCACGGC
>Ga0209278_1000337_pt1 | contig 41297 bp, 38 predicted proteins | sample JI81BgreenDNA_FD_187504 | JGI IMG/M metagenome (GOLD analysis project Ga0209278, IMG submission 187504) | Wastewater effluent complex algal communities from Wisconsin, to seasonally profile nutrient transformation and Carbon sequestration -... | ecosystem: Engineered > WWTP > Effluent > Algae...
CCCCCGCCGAGATCGCCGGCCAACGGGGTTGGGGGCATGCCCCCAACCCCGTTGCCATCACATCAACCATCAGCCATCAAAGCAAAGGACTCTACCTCTGATCGGTACCAATCAGGGGTGCACGTCAATGGCGAGTTCCAATTAGACTTCACTGCTGATATTCGTCTCAGTATGCCTATTTACCGCTATGACAAGCTTGATTACTATCAAGAATTCTTGAGATCTGGAAAACTAAGATTAAGCCCATTATTTTCCTATCATGATTAATTCAAATTTGGTGATCAGCAAGGAGATAAAGAAGAAGGATTTAGATACATAAAATCGACCGACAATGAAGACGTTATTGGTCCAATGCCGATTTTGTATTATGGAAACGCCGTAAATCATTGGACTGTGAGCTGCGCTAGCGCTATGAATGATAAATTTTACACTGAATTCTCTGACAAGGATTGCTGTTTCGAGATTACTTCAATCGAATTTTTTATGGCTATTTGCCTTGCTGCAAGAGAAAATGCGCAAATAGGGTCAGTATTTTGTATCGATTACCTTAATTCGAGTGAAATAATTGATGGTTATATCCGGCATAGGAAGCAAAATTTAGAATGGCAATCTCCTTTTTTGCCGACCGTAAAAAATAGAAAACATGAATGGCAACGAGAAGTGAGGCTTCTAATTGAGCCAAAAATCCATCCCGATCTTGAAAAATATCGATCCAGAGACTTATTCAGTGAAATGACGAATGGTGAAATTAATGCAGATGATCCAAACGTAAACATAGATCAGCGAATGTTGAGAGAGGATGCGCTGCATTATAATATTGAACCATTATTTATTTCCGCTCCAGAAGCAAGACAATTTACTAGGCTAGTGGAGGTAAAGTAGAATTTTGAGTAGCTTGTTGATTTTTCAGCTGTGCTATAGCCCTTCCGCCAGCAACAATCCGCGCAGGATCGTCCGCGTTTCCGCGTCGATCACGCCGTCAAACCGGGCCGTTCGGTGGTGGCGCTGGAAGGCGATGACGGCCTCAAGTGGCGCAAACACGTCATAGCCATAGCGGCCCAGCGCGGCCATGAAGCCCATGTCGGCCCAGTTCGGGTCCATGCAGGGCTTTGGCGCGGCAGCAAGGCCGGAGCGGGCGAGGCGGGGCCAGTCGAACAGCTCGCCCGGGTCTTCCTTGCGGGTGGGGGCGATGTCGCTGTGGCCCACCACATTGGCCGGCTGGATGCTGTGCCTCGCGACGATCTCGGCGACCAGCGCGTGCACCGCGTCCATCTGCTCGGCCGGGAAGGGGACATAGCCATATTCGTGGCCGGGATTGACGATCTCGATGCCGATGCTGGCGCTGTTCACATCGGTCACGCCGCGCCACCAGCTGCGGCCGGCGTGCCAGGCGCGCTTGGCCTCGTCCACCATTTGCAGCACCGTACCATCTTCGGCGACCACATAGTGCGCAGAGACGCCTGAAGCCGGGTTGGCCAGCCAGTCGATGGCTTCGGCGCCGCTCTGCATGCCGGTGTAATGCAACACAAGGATGCCGATGGCGAGCTGACGGTCGTTGAAATTGGGGCTGGCGCGCTGAATCATGTCGGCTCCACCGGCATGTCGCTGTCACGGCGTTGCGCGGTTCGGATGGTGATGATGGCGACGCCAACCAGCGTCAAGAGCCCGCCGACCATCATCTGGCCGGTGATCGGCGTGTCATACACCGCCACCGCGATGGCGACCGAAATCAGCGGCGTCGGCAGGGTGAGCGGCGAGACGACCGCGACCGGGTAACGCTGGAACAGCCAGGTCATCCCGCCGTGGCCGACAATGCTGGACATGATGCCTGAATAGGCGATCCAGCCCCAGGTACTGAGTGGCAGATTGGGGATGGCGGCGAGTTTGGCGGGCTCGAACGCATAGGCCAGCGTGGCCATGATCGGAATGGCGACGATGCCGAGCCAGCCGTGGATCACCAGCACCGACACGCCCTGCAGCTTTCGGAACAACAGGTTGCCCGCCGCCCAGCTGAGGGCCGCGCCCACTGTGAGCAGGATGCCGATGCGTTCGGTGGCGATCGCCGGATCAAAGCCCATCACCACCACACCCAGGAAGCAGATGGCGATGGCGGTGATGCGCGGCCAGCGGATTTCTTCCTTCATGAAGATGACGGCGAGGATCAGGCTGAACGGCACGCCGAGTTGGCCAACGATGGACAGGGCCGAAATATTGTCGGCCACTGCGAAGCTGACCGCGCCCAGCGACATGAACAGCGCGCCGGACACAAAGCCGGCGAGCAGGATCAGCCCCATCCGCCCCGGCAGCCAGCGCAGGAACGGCAGGCACACAGCCGTGGCGACGACATAGCGCAGCAGCACGGCCGTGAACGGCCCGGCGCTCATCACGCCTTCCTTCACGGCGACGATATTGCAGCCCCACACCACATCGATGGCGAGGATCATGGCCAGATGCAGGGGTTTCATCGCCGCCGTCCCGTCAGCCGGTCGTAAGCGGCGTTGATATCGGCCATACGCAGTTCGGAGACGCGGATGAATTCGGACGGCACGCCTTCAGCCAGCGCGCGATCGGGGTGATAGCGTTTCACCAGCGCGTGATAGGCGGCACGCAGCGCAGCGGCGTCGGCGCCCGGCTCCACCCCCAGAACTGCCCACGGATCATCGGCGGCCGGCGCGAGGTGACGGCGGCGGATGCGGGCTTGCGCTGCTTCGTCAAAACCCAGGATGGTGGCGACTTCGCCCAGAAAGGCCAGTTCGGCCTCGTGAAAGCCATCCACCGCCGCGATCATCCACAGCGCGTCGAGCAGGTCTTCCAGCGTGGCCGAACCCTGGCCAAGCAGTTCGGCGGCCTGAATGGCATAGGCCTGAAAGCCCGCCATTGATCCCTTGGCCAGATCATAGAAGCGCCGCGCGTTGCCGGCTTCGCTTGGATCGACATGGAACAGGCGCTGGAAGGTGGCGAATTCGGCAGCGCTGGCATTGCCATCGGCGCTGGCCATCTTGGCGGCGAGTGCGATGGCCGCGATGGAGAAAGCGACGCGCCGGCGTTCGGGATTGGTGGCGCGGGCCCGCATGGCATCCACGGCACCGCCGGCCGCCGCGCCGGCAAGCGCCCCCAAGGGGCCGCCGATCACCAGGCCCAGTGCCGTGCCGGCCAAAGTCGCCCAGATGCTCATGATTAGCCGCTTAGGTGATTGGCAGCGGCGGGGGAAGGGGTGTGTTGCCCCGCTCCGTCAGTGGCTGGCGCCAACGGGCTCCACGCCGGACAGAGCAAGTTGCTGATTCAGTTCGCCCAGCAGCCGGGCCAATGCGGCAGCGTCCTTCGCTTCAACCCGCGCGGTGAGCACATCCTGCGTGTTAGACGCGCGCAGCAGCCACCAGCCATCGGCACGCATCACGCGGGCGCCGTCGATCTCGTTCACGCTGGCACCCTCAGCCTTCAGCCGGCCCAGCACTTCGGCAACGACCGCGAACTTGCGGGTTTCGGGGCAGGGTAAGCGGAATTCGGGCGTGTTGATCATCGCCGGTATCGCGTCTTTCAGCGCGGTGAGCGAGCCGCCCAGTGCCGTCACCGCCTCGATCAGGCGCACGGCGGCCAATATGCCATCGTCCACGCCGTGCCAGCGGTGGGCGAAAAAGATGTGACCGCTCATTTCGCCGGCCAACGGCGCGTTCAATTCCAGCAGGCGGGCCTTCATCAGGCTGTGGCCGCTCTTCCACATGTCGGGCACGCCGCCCAGCGCGGCGATGCGATCGAACAGCGCCTGGCTGGCCTTGATGTCGCCGATGATGGTGCTGCCGGGCAGTTCACGCAGCACCGGTTCGGCAAGGATGCCCAGCAGTTCATCACCCCACACCACGCGGCCCCGGCCATCGACGGCGCCGATCCGGTCCGCATCGCCATCGAAAGCCACGCCGAAATCGCAGCCCTGCTCGCGCACCACGCGTTTCAGATCGGCCAAATTGGCTTCCACCGTGGGATCGGGGTGATGATTGGGAAAACGGCCATCAACATCGGCGAACAGCAGATGGTGGGTGCCGGGCAGCAGTCGGGTGAGGCGCTCCACCACCGGTCCGGCGGCGCCGTTGCCGCAATCCCAGGCGATGGTGAAGGCGCTCCCGCGAAAACCGGCCAGCATCGCTTCGACATAGCGATCCATGATGTCAACCGTGCGGGCTGAACCGGCGCCGCGATCCCAGTCACCGGCTGCTGCCATGGCGCCAAGCGTCTGAATGTCGGCCCCATGGAAGGGGCCGCTGCTGCGCATCATCTTGATGCCGTTCCAATCGGGCGGATTGTGGCTGCCGGTGACCATCAGGCCAGCATCGGCGTGCAGTTCAAACACGCTGAAATAGAGCATTGGCGAGGGGCCGAGGCCGATATCGATGACATCGCAGCCAGCCGCCACCAGCCCATCGGCAACGGCGTTGGCCAGGCGAAGGCTGCTCACGCGGCCATCGCGGCCCAGGCAGACACGAGGATTTCCGGGGCGGCCGCCAGCTCGGCGCAGCATGGTGCCAAAACTGCGGCCAACGGCGGTGGCGTCGGCTTCGGTCAGGGTTTTGCCCACGATGCCGCGAATGTCGTAGGCGCGCAGCAGGCTGGGGTGGAAGTTGTGGCCGGTCATCAGGCGCTCAGTCCGCTGAATCGCGGCGCTTTTCGGCCGCCATGATCAGCAGGTCGCGCGCAGCGGTGAGGGCCTGGGCGGCTTCGGCGGTACCGCCGGCATCGGGGTGGGCGCTGGTCATCGCCTGGCGCCACGCCTGCCAGATGGTTTCGGACGGGGCATCGAGGGCAACGCCGAGCAACCGCGCTGCCTGTGCCAGCTCACCATTGGCCTGTCCGCCCTGCTGGTTCCACATCCACCACGCCCAGCCGCCTGCCGCCACCAGCGCAGCCGGTACGAAGCGGCCGGTGGAGAGAAAACGGAAAGCCAGCAGGCCAGCCGCGCCAAGCCCGCCATACAGCATCAGATTGGGCAGCAACCGGCCTTGTCTGTGCAGCCACCAGGCGAGCCCGAGCACAACGATCAGGGCAAGGCCCATCAGGCCGCCATCTCGATCCCGCCGGGCAGGTTCAGCCCGGCGATGAGGGCGCGCAATTCGTTGCGGGCGGCGACGTGGGAGAGGGAGAAATCGGTGAGTGCGGCGCGATCCAGCAGGGTGAGCCCGCGCGGGAAAAACTCGCGGAAGATCACGCGTTCCGAAAGGCCGGGCAGCACGCGGAAACCGATGCGTTTCGACAGGGAATCCAGCGCCGCGCCCACCCGCTGCTTGTTGCGGGCATCAAGCGTTGAAAGGCGGTTCCTCAGCACCACCCAATCCATTGGGCGCCCTTCCTCGCGGGCGCGGCGGGTGCGGGCTTCCCACACCAGTTCGGCATAGAAGCTGGGCTTTTTGACTTCGAAATTTTCGCCATCCACTTCACCGATCAGATCGAAATCGACAAAACTGTCGTTGATTGGCGTCACCAGCGTATCGGCGTGGGCCATGGCTGCGCGGGCCAGCGCCGAATCGCGGCCGGGCGAATCGACCACGATGAAATCTTGGCCGCGCGCTTGCTGGAACCGCATCGCCAGTTCGGCTTCGGCACCGTCGCCATCGGCCACCACCACCGCGGCCGGGCCGGGCAAGGTGATGCCGTGGCGCTGGGCGTGGTTCCAGCGGTTTTCCAGATAGCGCGTGGAGGTGCGCTGGCGGCTGTCGAGATCGATCAGCGCGGTCTGCTTGCCGGCAAGCGCCAGGGCAACGCCGATATGCACGGCGGTGGTCGATTTGCCGGTGCCGCCCTTTTCATTGGCGAGCACGATCACATGAGCAGTCACAGTCATCCCTTGTTCTGGCTTGCACTCCGAACCCGTATCACCCACAGCGCCGCCAGCCTGTCAACGCCCCTTGGGGGTCCTCCTTGGTGAAGACTGCATGACCAACACGCTGCCCCCGGTGTTACCAACCGTGCGAACGCCAGCTGATTTGCGCGCCCGGGTGCGGGCCTGGCAGGCCGCGGGCAAGCGTGTGGCGTTCGTGCCCACCATGGGTGCGCTGCATGCCGGCCACCTGGCTTTGGTGACGAAGGGGCTGGAACTGGCCGATGTCGCGGTCGCCTCCATCTTCGTCAATCCCAAGCAGTTCGGGCCGAACGAGGATCTGGCCCGCTATCCGCGTGATGAAGCGGGCGACTCCATGAAGCTGGTGGGAGCAGGGTGCAGCCTGCTCTATGCCCCGGATGTCGCCACCATGTATCCGCCGGGCTTTGCCAGTTTTGTGCGGGTGGGCGGCCTGCCTGATCTGCTGTGCGGCCGGGTGCGGCCTGGGCATTTCGATGGCGTGGCGACCGTGGTCGCCAAGCTGCTGAGCGCGTGCCAAGCCGATGCGGCAGTGTTTGGCGAGAAAGACTGGCAGCAGCTGGCCATCGTCAAGCGCATGGCGGCCGATCTGGACATCGGCACCGAAATCCACGGCTGCGCCATCGTGCGCGATGATGATGGATTGGCCCTGTCCAGCCGCAACGCCTATCTTTCGGCGGATGAACGCAGCCGCGCGCTGGCGCTGCCGCAGGCCCTGCAGGCAACGCGCGCTGCGATTCTTGGCGGCATGCCGGTGGCCGCGGCGCTGGCCGCCGGTGAGCGCACCGTTAAGTCCGCCGGTTTTGTGCGGCTGGATTATCTGGAACTGGTGGATGGCGAGACGCTGCACAGCCTGGGCACCCCGGCGCCGGGTGCACGGTTGATGGTGGCCGGCGTGATCGGCACCACCCGGCTCATCGACAATATCGCCCTGCATTGAGGGATTGACCCATGCCGCTCATCAGGTCGGACGCTATGCAGGTTGAGGACGAGGATGCGCCCGGCGGCATGATCCGATCGCAATGGATCAGCGAGCCGGGCGGGCTCCAACAGTTTGGCGCGCTCATCCAGACCATCCCGCCGGGGGCTTCCACGTCACGCAATCACTGGCATGCCCATGAAGACGAGATGCTGTTGCTGCTGGAAGGTAGCCTGCTGCTGCACGAAGGCGGGGTGGTGACGCCGATGCAGCCCGGCGATGCCGCGACCTTTGCGGCCGGGGTGGCCATTGGCCATCATCTGGAAAATGTGAGCGATCAGCCGGCACGCCTGTTGGTGGTGGGCACGCGTGCGCCCACCGATATCATCACCTACACCGAAGATGGCCGCCGCTGCGTGCGGGTGCGCGCCTTGCCGGATGACCTGTGGATCGATGCCGCGGAGCAGCCAATTTAGCGCCGCCGCATCCGCAGGGCCGGCTGCCAGGTCTGGCCATAGGGTGTGGTCCAAGGAGCACCGAACGCGCCGCCGAAGGGGCCGCCAAAGGCACCATAGCCGCCGAAACTGTTGCCAATGATCATGTTATTCTGCGCATCACCGCTGGTGTAGCCGAACCCGAAACCCGAAATCCCGCCCCAGCGGCTGGTGCCCTGCATCACCGAGATGGCGGCGGTGCCGGTTTCCCCAACGGGCACCATGGCAGTGCCGCTCACGCCGAAGGTGCCACCGCTGCCGGCAAACATGCTCATTTCGCCGTGCACCTTGCGGTCCCGCACGGCGCCGCCGCCGTCCTGATAAAATTCCGGATAAAGCGATCGATCGAGCACAGATTGCCTCTTGGCCTGTTCAGGGGTGAGCACCGGGGTTCGTTCAGGGCCATTGGCGGCCGCCGCAATCACCGCCTCGCGCTGTGCGTCAGACAGACGAACCACTTCGGTGGCAGCAGCGGGGGTGGCCAGCACGGCCAGCAGAAGCATGAGTCGCATGTGTTACTTTAGCACGCTTCAGGCTTGCGGCTGCCTGAATGGGCCATGTTGATCAAGATATTCGATTTCCTCGATCACGGCCTGGGTTTCGCGGGCGAGATAATCGGCCACGGCCTGCCGAAATCCGGGGTTGGGGATGTAATGCGCGGAGATCACTGGCGTGGGGCGATAGCCGCGCGCCAGCTTGTGCTGCCCTTGCGCGCCGGCCTCGACCCGGGCGCGGCCATTGGCGATGGCCCATTCTATGGCTTGATAATAGCACAGCTCGAAATGCAGGAAGGGCACATCTTCGGTGCAGCCCCAGTAGCGGCCATAAAGGCATTCATCGCCGATGAAGTTGAGTGCGCCGGCGATGGGCTTGCCATTGCGAAGGGCCAGCATCAGCAGCACGCGGCTGCCCATCGCCTCGCCGATGAGGCTGAAGAAACTGCGTTTCAGATAGGGCTGGCCCCATTTGCGGGCGCCAGTGTCCTGATAGAAGGTCCAGAATGCATCCCAATGGCTTTCATTGATGGCACTGCCGGTGAGATGCACTATCTCCAGGCCCATGGTGGCGCGCTCGCGTTCCTTGCGGATCATCTTGCGGCGTGAGGAGGAGAGGGCGGCCAGGAAATCCTGGAAATCGCGATAATTCGCATTCTGCCAGTGGAATTGCTCGCCAGTGCGGATCAGCCAGCCGGCATCGCGGAACATGATCTGCTGTTCGGGCGTGAGAAAGGTAGCGTGGGCGCTGGAGAAATTGTTGCTCTCGGTCACCTGCTCGGCGGCGCGGATCAGGGCCAGGCCGGCCGCTTCGTCGCGCAGCAGCAGGCGCGGGCCTGTGGCCGGCGTGAAGGGAAAGGCGGCCTGCAGCTTGGGGTAATAGCTGCCGCCCGCCCGTTCCCACGCATCGGCCCAGGCGTGATCGAAGACATATTCGCCCTGGCTGTGGGTTTTCAGATAGGCCGGCATGATGCCCGCCGGGCGGCCGTCCACGCCATCGGTGACCAGATGGACGGGCTGCCAGCCCGTGCGGCTGCATGCACTGCCGGACTCTTCCAGCGCACGGAAGAACTCCCCTTGCGCAAAGGGGTTCACCGGGCCGGCGCAGGCGTTCCAGTCGGCCAGCGAAATCTCGCTGGCCTTTCCGACAACACGCACCGGCACAGCTCCGCCGGACTCTGCCATCAGGCGATCTCGACGACCGCGTCCACTTCCACGGCCACCCCGCGCGGCAGCACGGCGACGCCCACAGCAGCGCGGGCATGGCGGCCGGCATCGCCGAACACTTCGACCATCAGATCGGACGCGCCATTGCCCACTTCCGGCTGATCGGTGAAATCGGGGTGGCTGGCGACGAACACGCCCAGCTTCACCACACGCTTCACGCGGGACAGATCACCCAGTGCATTCTTCATCTGCGCGATCAGGCCCACGGCGCAGCGGCGCGCGGCGGCCTGGCCATAGGCGACATCGACCGTATCGCCCAGACGGCCCTTCATCAGGCTGCCATCTTCGGCAAAGGGGATCTGGCCGCTGATGTGCATCAGGTTACCGGCGGTCACGGTCGGCACATAGTTGGCGGCAGGCGCAGCAGCGCTGGGCAGGGTGATGCCGAGGTCGGCGAGCTTCTGTTCGGGAGTCATTGGTCAGCCTTTCAGGATGGTTTCGATGTGAGACAGCATCGCCGGCCATTCATCATGGCGGGCGTGGGCGTCGGGCGATTGAGGGATCAGGTGGCGTACTTCGGTTTCGGCGACCATATGCAGACGGTGGACGTGGGGCACATGCGCCTTCACCGATGTGTGGTTGGGCGGCAGATCGTCGATGAAGATGGCTTCGCTGGGCTGGAACTCGTCGAGCAGCTTCTTCAGCGGTGCGCCCTTGCCGCCGTGGTTGCCAATCACGCGATAGGGCATGCCCAGCCGCGCCAGCTCCAGCGTGCGGCGCTCCGCGTGATGATCGGCGATGTTGGTGAGCACCACCACATCGCAATCCTTGGCCAAATGCCCGAGCGAATCCGCCGCGCCGATGATCGGATGCTGCTTGTGCATCCAGTCCGCAAAGAAGCCATCGAGCAGCGGCGGAAACTCTTGCGGCGCCACCGCACTGCCATCGGGCCGCTTCACATTGCCGGTGAGGGCAAAGCTGTCCATGCTCAGCGTCAGGCCATGGACCTCGCGCAGATAATCCACGAACGGCGCGATGAAGTGCAGCAGCACGCCATCGCAATCGGAAACGATGAGCGGACGTGCCTTCACCAGTCACTCCCCAATTTGCGGGCGGCCAGAGCCAGCGCTTCCGGTTTCACGCCAATCGCTTCGGCCGTGGCGACGAGATCATGTTCATTGGCCATCAGATAATCCAGCAACGCCATCAGCGTGGCCGGCTTGCCGGCATTTGCGCGCAGGGCGTCGGCATCCATGCCGGTGAGCGCCAGAAACCGCGGGCCCATGTCCTCATCGCCAGCAACATGGGCAAGCGCCTGCAAGGCCAGCACGGCCGGATCAGCGGAGGAGGGGTGGTCGCGGAGCACGTACGCTGCCTAACGGTTGGCGAGTGGACTGCCAAGCGGGGATGGCGTCGCGGGGTAAGGGCGTTGCAGTGAGCAAACGTGCGAAGGGGAAAACCGTTGGAGTTGAACCAACGTTCCTTTTCTGTAACTCTTCCAGCATTGAATTGTCGAATGGAGTATCAAGGTAGCACGAGCCAGCAGCTCGTAACAATCTGTTTTATATCGATCTGGATGCTGTCCGCCGACAATTGCAAGATGCCAATGCAACCCTTCATTCCCGAGCCGAATCTGGACTGGAATCAGCTCGAAGCACTGTCAAAGAAAATTTGGCCAACAACGAAAAGCTTCGAGCGGCAGCTATTGAAATCAAGAAAATCGCCAAGGAGGTGAGAGCAGCCCGACTTTCAGACTCGCGTAGCTTCAGAGACGCTGCTCAAGTGGTCAAGGACTTCCATGGCGTGATTGAAGACCGCATGCAACTTGCTGTCGATTTCATTGAAGCTCGAATGACAGAGAATGGACGGAAATTGGCCGCGGATCAGGTGCCGGCTCGCTCGTCCAGCATCGTCGTGTTGGCAAATGACGGAGAAATTATTGCCACGACGGGATCGCAAACATCAGCCAATATCCCTGACGACTTGGTTTGGGACATTGAATCTATCGACAGGGATCGGGTTGACCTTGAGGCACTCCGGCACTTTCTCAGCGATCATGCGCTGCTCCTCGCAGCGCGAAATCATCTGAAGCGATTTGGAATGCCCAGCGTGGCTGGCATCAGTTATCATAAGGTGGCCAAGGTCTGACCCGCCGCCGGCTGTCACCACGGGGCCTTCAACGCAAAAAGGGCCGGCGTTGCCGCCAGCCCTCTTCGTGCCTCAAGGCAAGCGCAGACGCGCTTACTTGATCTTGGCTTCCTTGAATTCGACGTGCTTGCGGGCCACCGGGTCGTACTTGCGGAACAAGAGCTTTTCGGTCTTGGTACGCGGGTTCTTCTTGGTGACATAATAATAGCCAGTGTCGGCAGTGGACACGAGCTTGATCTTGATGGTCGTCGGCTTGGCCATGGTTCCGGTTCCGCGTAAATCAGGTTGCGCGCGGGAGGCATGGCCACCGCGACGAAGGCGGCTCCAATGATGGAATTGGCCGCCCGAGTCAAGCCGCGCGTCAAGCGTTGTGGCCCCGCTATTGGTCAGCGGCATTGGCAGGACGACGCGGACTGCCTATCTCCATAGCCATGACCCCCATTTCCCTTGAAAATCGCGCCGTACTGGCGGTGGACGGTGCCGATGCCGTGGCCTTTCTGCAGGGGCTGATCACCCATGATGTTGCGCTGGTGGCACCGGACCGCGCGGTGTTTGCCGGGCTGCTCAGCCCACAGGGCAAGGCGCTGTTCGATTTTCATCTCCATGCCGGCGATGACGGCGCGATCCTGATCGATGTCGCGGCCGAAAAGGCCGATGCGCTGCTGAAGCGGCTGAGCATGTACAAATTGCGCAAGGCGGTGACGCTGGCGCGGCGTGACGATCTGGCGGTGCTGGCCAGTTGGCCGGGTGGTGAACCGGCAGATGCGCGCCACGCTGCTTTGGGCGCACGTTGGATCGCGGCGGCGGGCAGTGCTCCGGCCGGGGCCGAGGCCTATGATGCGCATCGTCTGGCGGTGGGCGTGCCCGATAGCGTGGACATCGGCTCGGACGAGCTGCTCTGGCTTGAAACCGGCGCCGATCTGCTGGACGGCGTGTCGTTCACCAAAGGCTGTTATGTCGGCCAGGAAAACACCGCGCGCATGCACCACCGCGACAAGGTGCGGCGCCGGCTGGTACCGGTGACACTCGCCGGCGATCCGGGTAACGCGCTGGAGGTGAAGGACGGCGAGGGCCGGGCCTGCGGCAAGCTGAGGAGCCGGTGCGGCGAGCACGCCATGGTGCATCTGCGGCTGGAGGAGGCCGCCAAATCCTTGTTCCTGGGCGAAGCCGCCGTGACCGTGCGCCGGCCTGCATGGCTGCAGGATGCCTGGTGATGCTGCTCGATCCGGTTGAACGCGCCAGCGCCCGTTTGGAAGCAGCGCTGGGCGAGACCTGGCGCTGGTTGAGCGAGGACAGCGGCGAGGCCTTGTTCGGTGTCGCGATTGCCGGCGCCCTGCTGGCGGCGCTGTGGCTGGTGAAATGGGGCGCACTGCGCGTGTTGCCGCGCGAGAGGGGCGGGCACCCCAGCGTGCTGCGCGCGATGGTGGCACGCACCATGTTGTTGTTCCTGATTGCGGTTGCGCTGGATGGCGCCACCCACGCCATTGCCCCGCCCGGGCCATTGATGCGGCTGGTGGACAATATTTTCACCATCGCGCTGGCCGTGCAGGGCGCGCTGTGGATCCGTGAACTGGTGCTGGGGCTGGTGCACCGCCGTGCCGGTAATGGAGGCGAGGATTCGGACTCGCTGGGCAGCGCCGTGGGCGTCATCAATGTGCTGGTCAATGTTGTGGTCTGGCTGCTGGCGGCCATCTTGATTCTCGACAATCTGGGCGTGAATGTTACCGCCCTGGTGGCCGGTTTGGGCGTGGGCGGCATCGCCATTGGTCTGGCGGCACAAGGCATTTTCAGTGATCTGTTTGCCGCTCTCGCCATCCTGTTCGACCGGCCGTTCCGGGTGGGGGATACGATCAGTTACGGCACCTCCACCGGCACCGTGGAGCATATCGGCCTGAAGACCACCCGCATCCGATCCTTGTCGGGTGAACAATTGGTGATGGCCAACACCAAGCTGCTGGAACAGCAGGTGGCCAATTTGCGCCGCATCGAGGAACGGCGCGTGGTGCTCAACATCGGCATTGTCTACCAGACGTCGCCCGATCTGCTGGAGGCGCTGCCCGGCCATCTGCGGGCCATTGTGGACGCGCAGGCCAATTGTCGCTTCGATCGCGCTGCCTTCACGGGGTTCGGCCCATCCAGCCTGGATTTCGAACTGATCTTCTTCGTGACCGTTCCCGAACTGGAGGCCATGACCGCAGCGCGGCAGGCGGCGGGCTTTGCCATCGTGCGCCGCTTTGCCGAATTGGGCTTGGAGTTCGCCTATCCCACCCAGACGACCTTTACCGCCGCGCCCGATGGCCGGCTGATCGATCCAACCCAGATCACCGAACGCCCGCACTGATTGCTGCTGTGCACCTGCAGTGGGATGTCTCCAGGCAAATGATGAACAGGAAATTGCCAAGTTACTAAATTGAAATTTCGGAATCGTAAAAAATAAGTTACCTTATAGCTGGATCGGCCTGAGTTTGGGTCGTCTGCGGCTGCAGGGCCGCAATGGTGAGGGGAACAGTACCATGAAGACATTGATGAAATTTGCAGCGATTGCGTCCATGGCGTTGGCCATGCCGGCTGCAGCTGCAGTGACATTCAACGTGGGAATCGGCTCGCCGGTGCAGGCGATTCCGGGCAACAATGATTTTCAGGGCCAACTGCTCGGTGCCGGCCTGTCTGAATATACGGCCGCCAACGCGTCCGTCTCGCTCAGCGGCAATGCCAAGCTGACCTTTGAATTCATGGGTTCAGAAAGCGGTTTCAGCGACACGTTCAAGGCCGGGGGGATCGGCGGGATCACGGTGACCGAGAACAGCAGCTTTACGGCGTGGGGCGCGGTTCCGATCGGCACGCTGAATTACAACGCCGGTGCCATCACTGATTGGCTGTTCACCTCTTCGGGTGGTGCGCAGAACAAGGGCATTGGCACCCAGGAATTCGCCATCTTCCTGCCGCGCGGACTGCAGGGTGGTGGGAACTATGCCTCGAACGTGCTGTATCTGGGCTTTGACGACCAGATCAACAACGCCGACGACAATCATGATGACATCATCATCAGGGTGACTGCTGAAGATTTTGGCGGCCAGGGTGTCGTGCCGGAACCGGCCAGCTGGGCGATGCTGATCGCCGGCTTCGGTCTGGTCGGCGCGGTGTCGCGTCGCCGTCGTGGCGCTGCCAGCGTCGCTGCCTGAACCAAAACCGATGTCATGACGGCGCGGTGGGAAGGCTCCCACCGCGCCGTTTTGCTATCTGGGGCCTGCTGCCGAACAGTTTTGATCGATGCACGTCAGTGCCGTGGCCAAGCTTCACCCTGCCGGGCGGACACTGGATCGGCTGCGAATCATGTGCGCCCGGGAACGCAAAGGACTTGGCTGTAAACGGCGGTGCCGGCCACATGGCAGCAACGCCACATGGCCGGCACTTTTGACCAGCAGATGCCGCCCGATGCGCGGGCGGCGTGATCAGATCAGGCCGCCAGCGTGCGCCGACGACGGGCCGACACGCCAACCAGGCCAAAGCCGGCGATCAGCATTGCCCAGGTCGCCGGTTCCGGCACGGCGCCACCGCCCGGACCGAGCACTTCGGTCGCTGCGAAATTGTCGAATTCGAAAGCGACGCCGGTGGAGCGCAGACGCAGGCCGGTGATGACTTCGCCCGCACCAGCGATGAAGTTCACACGGCGATTGGTGGACGGCAGGCCCTGATTGCCGTTCGATGGCGGCAATTGACCGCCGGCAATGCTGAAGATGGTCGCGCCGCCAGCACCGAGGACGTCCACGAAGTTGTAGGTATCGATGGAGCCCCAGTAGAAGCTGATAGAAGACAGGTTCGGCGTGGAGAGAGTAGCGCTGTTCGGGTTGATGGCGCTCGACACATAGCCGAATGCGCTTGCCGTGCCGCCAGGGCCGACTGCCGGCATCGCGGCACCGCTGATGGAAACGGGGCTGGTGGCCAGACCGCCGGACCACGTGTAGCCCGCTGCATTCGGGCCATCAAAGGTCACAACCAGGGTTTGGCCCGGTGCCGGGCCCGGATCGGGCGCACCGAAAGTGCCGGTGACGGTGACGGCCTGTGCGGCCGATGCAACAATAAAACTGGCCGTTAGGCCAAGCAACATACGCTTCATGACATACCCCTCGTTTAGTGGTGGTGTTTACGTAAACGAAATAATTTCGACAGGCAATGGTGATTTACCCGCTGTTAACCATCTTATTCAGGCGGTGACGTGCATTTGCCGGCCGCGCCGGCGTGCAACGGCGCCAACCAGGCCAAAGCCGGCGATCAGCATCGCCCAGCTCGCCGGTTCCGGCACGGCGCTGCCCGTCGGATTATCGCCTGCAGCGAGCGTGGCGGCGAAATCATCGAATTCGAAGGCGACACCGCGCCCCCAGAAGCGCAGGCCATGGATTGTCTCCCCCGCATCTGCCACGATGTTGAGCCTGCGATTGCGGCCACTGCCGCCGGCGGCAAAGTTCTGGCGATCGAACGGGATGGTGGTGAGGTGGATGAAATGGATGGGTTGCAGATCGGCACCCAGCACCCACAGCCAGTTGTGGCTGTCCATCGTGCCCCAATAAAAGCTGATCGACGTCAACGCCGGGGTCAGCAGCGTGGCAACTGGATCGGCATTGGCGCTGGAAACATAGCCATAGCGGGTGCTGTCCATGGCCGGCGCGGTGTGCACGCCGCGCACGGTGCCGATGGCCGTGGCCAGGCCGCCGGCCCAACTGAAGCCGGGTGCAGCTGGCGCGTCGAACGTGACGGCCATTTGCTGGCCGGGCAGCGGGCCGGGATCGGGCGCGCCGGCAAGGCTGGTGACCGTCACGGCGCCAGCATCAGCGCTGGCGATCAGGGCAAGGGCGGCCAGGGCGAGGGCAGCGGCGGGGTTGTGGCTGGTCATGGTGGGCGATCCTTTGTGATCGGCGTGCCGGGGGCGGCACTGCGGATGCCCAATTCCAGTAACGATGGATTATGGTTAATGCCAAGTAATCATAAAGTTAACAACGAAGTGTTTACCACGATTCTGCTGGGTTGACGTGCACGTGAAGCGGGGCCTAGGCTGGCCGCAAATCACATGATGGGGAGAGACGTGCATGGCCGGAAAATCACTGACGCTGGATGAGTTTCGCGCGCTGGCCGGAACCGAAGTTGGCGTGTCGGACTGGATCGAGGTCCCGCAGGAAAAGATCAACGCCTTTGCCGAGGTGACGGGCGATCACCAGTTCATCCACGTCAATCCGGAACTGGCCGCGCAGACGCCGTTCGGCACCACCATCGCCCACGGCTATCTGACGCTCAGCCTGCTCAGTGTCATGGCCTATCAGGCGATGCCGGGCATCAAGGGCACGCGCATGGGGGTGAACTATGGCCTCAACAAGGTTCGCTTCATGGCGCCGGTGAAATCGGGCCGCAAGATCCGTGGCCGCTTCACCATCGCCGATGTGTCGCAGCGCCCGGATGGGGCGTGGCAGACCACCACCAATGTTTCGGTCGAGATCGAGGGTGAAACCAAGCCCGCGCTCGCCGCCGAATGGATCACTCTGCAATATGTGGGCTGATGCCCCCGAACCGAGACAGGAAGGAATTCAACATGCGTGAAGCCGTTATCGTTTCCACCGCCCGCACGCCGATCGGCAAGGCGTTCCGCGGCGCGTTCAACGCCACCCCTTCGCCAACGCTGGCCGGGCATGCCATCGCCCACGCCGTGAAGCGGGCCGGCATCGAAGGCGCTGAGGTCGACGACGTGGTGATGGGCTGCGCCCTGCAGCAGGGCGTGCAGGGCGGCAACATCGCCCGTCTGGCGCTGTTGCGCGCTGGCCTGCCGGTGACTGTGTCGGGCCAGTCGATGGATCGGCAATGCTCGTCTGGCGTGATGTCGATCGCGACCGCTGCCAAGCAGATCATGGTTGATGGCATGCAGATCTGCATCGGCGCCGGTGTGGACAGCATTTCGATGGTGCAAAACGACAAGATGCGCGTGGGCATGGACCCGAGCCTGGTCGCCATGCACCCCAACATCCACATGCCGATGCTGCAGACCGCCGAAGTGGTGGCCAAGCGTTATGGCGTCAGCCGCGATCGCCAGGATGAATATGGCTATCAAAGCCAGGTGCGCACCGCTGCTGCCCAGGCTGCTGGCAAGTTCGACGATGAAATCGTGCCGATGACGGCGACAATGGCGATGGTGAACAAGGAGACCAAGGAGGTCACCACCCACGAAATCACGCTGAGCAAGGACGAAGGCAATCGCCCGGAAACCACGCTGGAAAGCCTAAAGGGCCTCAAGCCCGTCATTGAAGGCGGCTGCATCACGGCCGGCAACGCCAGCCAGCTTTCCGACGGCGCCTCGGCCAGCGTGCTGATGGAAGCCAAGGAAGCTGCCCGCCGTGGCCTCACCCCGCTGGGTGCCTATCGCGGCATGGCCGTGGCCGGCCTGGAACCCGACGAAATGGGCATCGGCCCGATCTATGCCATCCCCAAGCTGTTGAAGGCCAACGGCCTGACCATGAACGACATCGGCCTGTGGGAACTGAACGAAGCCTTTGCCGTGCAGGTAATCCACTGCGCCGACGTGCTGGGCATCGATCCTGATCTGCTCAACGTCAACGGCGGCTCGATCTCGATCGGCCACCCCTATGGCATGACCGGCGCGCGTTGCACCGGCCACGCCCTCATTGAAGGCAAGCGCCGCGGCGCCAAATATGTCGTCGTCACCATGTGCGTGGGCGGCGGCATGGGTGCGGCTGGGTTGTTCGAGGTTTACTGAGGTTCCAGTGTCCCCGCTGTTCGCGGCGGGGACACTGCATTCGGGGCAAGACCAGACCCGCTCATGCGGAGCTTGTAGAGGCACGCGCCGCAGCCCGTGCGTGCCTCAACAAGCTCGGCATGAGCGGGTCTGGCATAATTTTCCTGAACCCGATTCGCCTTTCGCCGCCATTTGCGCCATAGGCCGCGCATGACAATCGAAACGCTCCCCGCGCCGCTGGCCCAGGCCATCGCACAGCGCGGCTATGAAGAACTCACCCCCGTCCAATCCGCCGTGATCGCCGAAGAGGCGCGGGGCCGGGATTTGCTGGTTTCCGCCCAGACCGGTTCGGGCAAGACGGTCGCCTTCGGCCTTGCGATGGCCGAAAATCTGCTCGGCACGGCAGATGCGCTGCCGGCGCCCGCTCGCCCGCTGTCGCTGGTGATTGCGCCCACGCGCGAACTGGCGCTGCAGGTCGCCAAGGAACTGTCCTGGCTCTATGCCCCGGCGCGCGGCCGCATTGCCACCTGCGTGGGCGGCATGAACCAGCAGGTGGAACGGCGCTCGCTCAGCGCCGGCACGCATATCGTGGTCGGCACGCCGGGCCGCCTGCGCGATCACCTCGAACGCGGCGCACTGCTGCTCGATAACTGCAAGGTCGTCGTGCTCGATGAAGCCGATGAAATGCTCGACATGGGCTTCCGCGAGGATCTGGAAGAAATCCTGGATGCCGCCCCGCCGGAACGCCGCACGCTGATGTTCTCGGCGACCATGCCCAAGGGCATCGCTGAACTGGCCCGTGATTACCAGAAGGATGCGCTGCGCCTTGCCACCGCTGGCAGAGCAAGTCAGCATGCCGATATCGCCTATCAATGCGTTGCCACGGCGCCAGCCGATATCGAAGCCGCCGTGGTCAATCTGCTGCGTTTCCACGAAGCGCCCACCGCCATGCTGTTCTGTGCCACGCGCGACAATGTCCGCCGCCTGCACGCCAGCCTGACGGAGCGGGGCTTTGCTGCCGTTGCGCTGTCGGGCGAGCACAGCCAGTCCGAACGCAACCAGGCGCTGCAGGCCCTGCGGGATCGCCGCGCCCGCCTGTGCGTGGCGACCGATGTGGCGGCGCGGGGCATCGATTTGCCGGGCCTTTCCCTCGTGATCCACGTGGAAGTGCCGCGTGATGCGGAAACCCTGCAGCACCGTTCGGGCCGCACGGGCCGTGCCGGCGCCAAGGGCACGGCTGTGATCATCGTGCCCTATCCCGCCCGCCGCCGTGTGGAACGCATGCTGCACGGCGCCGGTGTGAAGGCCGAATGGACTCCGGTGCCGACGCTGGAAGCCATCGCCGTGCAGGATCGCACCCGTCTGCTGGAAAATATTGGTGAAGGCATTGGCGCGCTGGACGAGGAAGACAAGCGCCTGGGCGAAGAACTGCTCACCCGCCACGGCGTCGATGAAATTGCTGCCGCGCTGGTGCGGATGCACCGCGCCCGCCTGCCGCAGGCCGAAGAACTGGTGGACGCCGGCCCGGCACCCCGCGCCGAACGTCGCGACAGCCGGCAGGGCAATGATGCAGGCCGCGGCCCGGATCGTGGCGGCGATCGCGGCGGGGAGGGCGTGTGGTTCCGGCTCGACGTGGGCCGTCGTGACAATGCCGATCCGCGCTGGATCATTCCCTTGCTCTGCCGCCGCGGCGGCGTGACCAAGCCTGATATCGGCGCCATCCGCATCTTCCCCGGCGAAACCATGGTGGAAATCGCACCCGACATGGCGGAACGGTTCGTGGTCGCCCTGAAACGCCACGCCACCCGCAAGGGCAACAGCGCCGAAGACCAGATCGACATCAGCCCGGCCGGCGGTCCTCCGCAGCAACGGCCGCCGCAGCAGCGCACCTTGTCAGCGCGTCCGTCTCACCCTGGCGGTCCGCGTCCGCCAGTCGGTGGCCGTCCGCCGCAAAAGCCGCCTTATCGCGGCCGCGGCTGACGCACCGGGGCGTAATCCAGCCGGGCATTGCCAGTGGCGGTGACCGGCAGGTAGATGCCCTGGCCCAGCACCACCGCCTTGCCGTGGTTCACCTGGTCCAGCCGCATGGAGAGGCGGAAATCGCCGATCTTCACTTCGGCCAGTGCCCGATCGATCTTGCGCAGCAGCTTGGTGTAATCACGGGTGAAATCCTGGGTCAGCGCTTCCTCCAGCGCGGCCTTCACTTCGGCGGATTGCGCCACCGCGACCAGCAGCGGCAGCTGCACATCATCACCGGGGTGGGCGGCCAGCGCCAGATCGCGCACTAGCATCCGTTCGCTGCCCGGCTGGGTTTCGGGCCGCGCCGTCAGCCACAGCCGTCCGCGCGTGTCCAGCAGCTGGCGTGGCCCGCGCGCCCTGATATGCAGCCCCAGCGCCAGCTTGCCGCCGTCTGTGGCATAAAGGGTGGACGGGCCGAACCGCACCTTTACCCGGCCCCATTCCGGCACCAGCACGCCGCGCGCCGCCACCTTGGCCAGGGCCTTGTCGATCGGGCGTTGCAGCGTGGCCGGATCGGCGAGCACAGCACTGTGCAACTGCATGCCGGGTGGGCCGCCCGTCTTGCCGATGGCGGGCAGCGGCGTGGCCGCCGGCACGGTTGGTAGCTGTCCCAGTACCACTTCGGCCAAAGTGCCCAGTCGGGCATCGATGCGCAGGTTTTGGCGCTCCACCGCGATGCCGTCCACCGCCAGCGCCTGCGGGGTAAGGCGCAGCCAGGCGGACGGGTTGCGGCGGTTGAGTGATTGCACGGTAAAGCCCTGCCGCCACAGTTTTTCCAGCTCGGTTCGCACCGGCAGCTTTGCCAGCCGGCGCGGCAGTTCGGCCTCCACCTTGGCCAGCACTGGCGCCAGTTTCTCATCCGCTTTCTCGGTCAGCCTGATCTGCTGGCCCAGCACCGAAACAGTTGGTTCCTGCCGCCAGTCATAACGCAGCCGGATGCGGGCCGTCAGTTGGCCTTCAGGGGTCAGCGCCGGCACCAGATCGGCCGTGATCAGGGCTTCGGCTTCGGTGCCCTGGCGCGCGATCACGCCGCCGATATCGCGCGCCTCCAGCGTTGCGGCCACCGGCATGGCCAGATGCAATTGCCTGCCATGGCTGGACAGGCGGATCGCGCCGCGGGTCACGTCGCCAATAATGCGGCACTTCACATCCGGCATCAGTTTCAGCTTGGCGCCGAACATATTCACCCGGCCGGCCTTCAGGCACACGCTACCGGGTTGATCCACCTGCCATAGAATTTGCGGTACTGCGTCGTTCACTGCGGCTTCCAGCAAGGCCAGCGGCACCCGCACCGGCAAGGCGATGCTGGATGGCGGCGGTGGCGGCAAGGGGCTGGGTGCAGCCTGGGATGGAGCGGTCGCGGTGGCGGCGGTATGGGTTTCACGCAGCAGCTGCCAGCTCAGCCCGCCGACGGCCGCAAGGATAAGGGTACCACCAACCAGCCAAAGGCGGGTGCGGCGGCGCATTGCTGTCAGGCCTCCAGCGCCAGCAGGGCGAAACTGGCCAGCCAATGCTCCCCGGCATAATCGCCGGCGATGTGGGGCAGTGCGGTGGCGATATGGGCGTCGGCCGCGCCGCGCAGCACCGGCGCCGCCGGATCGCGAGAGCCAAGCATTGCCGCCAGTTGCCGGAACGCCCAGGCGCGGGAGAGGTTGAGGCCATCGAGATGCGCGATCTTGCCGTCGCTGCGATCGGTGACGGTGGCGGGCGTGAACAGGCTGGCAGGAAACTGCGCCTTGGCTTTGGGCAGGAAGGTGCGGAACCAACGGCCGAATTCGGGTGCCGGCAGCAGGGTCGCCATGGCCTGCGCTTCCATCAGCGTGGGCGAAAGGAACGCATCGCCATCGGGTTCCCACGCCTGGGCCTTACGATCGGCGCCGTACCAGGCGCGCGCCTTGTCGGCCATCAGGGTGAAGAGTTCGGGATCATGATTGGCGGCCCAGTGGGCGCTGAGCACGAGGGCGAAAGCGGTGTTGCCGTGGGCGCCGGTGCGGATGGGATAGGTGAAGCTGCCCAGCATCGCGCGCCAATGCGTGGCAAAATCATGCGCGAATGGTTGAAGAATTGGCGCCAAGGGATTGCCAGTGCTTGCCATTTCGGCATGGAGCTTGAGCAGCCAGGCCCAGCCATAGGGCCGCTCGAACCCGCGCGACATTGGCCGGGCGAGATAGGCACGTTCCACCGCGACCTTGTCTGGCGTGAAGGTTTCGGCGGCCAGCGCGCGGGTTTCATCGGCGCGGGCGTGATCGGGGAACAGATGAGCCAGCCGCATCAGCAGCCACCAGCCGTGCACGCAACTGTGCCAATCGAAACTGCCAAAGAACATCGGGTGCAGATCACGCGGGGTGCGGGCATCGCCATCGCCGGCCAGCACATGATCCAGCTTGTGCGGATACTCCCGTGTCACATGGCCCAGCGCGATGCCGGCCATGCGGGCAGCGAGGGTGGCATCGAGCATCATCGGAAGGCAAATCCCCAGATCATCGCGGTGTTGAACAGCCACAATATCACAGCAGTAGGCCATTGTGCGCGGATCACGGCATAACGATCAGGCAAGTTCAGCAGAGCGGCCGGCACGATGTTGAAATTGGCCGCCATCGGGCTGAGCAATGTGCCGCAAAAGCCGGCCAGCATGCCCACTGCACCCACCACCACCGGATCGCCGCCCAAGCCCAGCACCAGCACCGGCAGGCCGATGCCGCCCATCATCACCGGGAAGGCGGCAAAGGCGTTGCCCATCATCATGGTGAAGATCGCCATGCCGCCGGTGAAGGCCAGCACGGCAGCAAGGCGGCTGCCCTCAGGGATGGCCAGCGGCGCCAGCGCGCCGACGATCTCGCCGACGCCGGCCACCGTGAACAGTGCGCCCAGGCTGGCCAGCAGCTGCGGCAGGATCATCGCCCAGCCCACGCCTTCGGCCAGCCGGCGGCCCTCCTGCACCGATGCGACCACAGGTGGATGCAGCCATAATAACAACACTGAAGTGGCGATAAGGGCGCCGAGACCGAGGCTGATGAGCGTGACCTGCTTGGGATCCACCAGTCCGGGCAGCAGCGGGAAGATGAAGGTGCCGGCCAACGCGACGCCGGGCATGATCAGGGCAGGAAGGAAAAGGCGGTTACCGTGGCGGGCGACGCTGGCGAGGCGATCGGCTATAACTGTCGCGGCAGGCTGGCCCTTGCCGGGTGCGCCCAGCAGCGCCAGCGTCACCAATAGCAACAACAACAATCCGTTACCTGTATCTCCTAATGCGTCACCTGCGAGAAACTCCACGGCAAGCAGACCCCAGAAGCCGGCGCCGAGCAGGCGTTTGGGGTGCTGGCGATCAAGCAGGGTTGCCACCGCCCAACTGCCGAACACCAGCCCAGCCAGGGCATAGAGCGCGGGCAGACCGATCATGGCTTCATCCGCAGCAGCCGGCCGCCATGCACCGCAAAGGCTGCCAGCGCGGTGGGGATGGCCCACACCGATAGCTGCAGCGGCTGCACGATGATGCCGGCGCTTTCGAGGAAACCCTTGATCAGCAGGATCGACGCGATGGCGAGAAAGATATCCTCGCCGAAGAAGATGCCAACATTGTCGGTCGCGGCGGCCATCGCCTTGATCTTGTTGCGCCCGTCATCCGTGATCGCCGGGTTGTCGCGTTCTGCGGCGGCTTCGGTCATGGGGGCGAGCAGGGGGCGCACCGTCTGGGCATGGCCGGCGATCTGGGTCAGTCCAAGCGCGGCGGTGATCTGACGAAACCCGAGGTAGATCAGCAGGATGCGTGATGTTGTTGCGGACTTTGTTCGGGAAATCAGCGCGGCTGCCTGTTCCTGCAAGCCAGCGCGTTCCATCAGCCCGATTACCGGCAGCGCCAGCCACGGCACGGAGACATAGCGGTTCTGGTGAAAAGCCTTCCCCAGCGCGGCCACCACTTCAGGGATGGGCAGCCCGGCACCCAGGCCTGACCCAAAGGCGGCCGCCACCACCACGGCCAGCGGATTTGCGCGCAGGGCAAAGCCGATGACGACAATGGCGATGCCGGCCAGTGGCCACAGGCTGGGCAGAGTGCTCAAGCGCCGAAGCCGCCGCCGCCGGGGGTTTCGATGATGATGCAGTCACCCGGGAGCAGTTCGGCGCGGTCGCAGGCGGCGAGAGGTTCCACGCTGCCATCGGTGCGCTCCACCCGGGCGCTGCCGGGCAGGGCGTCGCTGCCGCCGGCTAGGCCGAACGGGCGGGTGCGGCGGCGGCCTGACAGGAGAGAGGCCGTCATGGCTTCGCGGAAGCGGATGCGGCGGATGACGCCATTGCCGCCGGGCCAATGACCTTTTCCACCAGAACAAGGTCTTGTGCTGAAGTCTTCAACCAATACCGGAAAGCGGGATTCGAGCACTTCGGGATCGGTGAGGCGGCTGTTGGTCATGTGCGTCTGCACGGCGCTTGCCCCGGCAAAGCCGTTCCCCGCACCGGCACCGCCGCAGATCGTTTCGTAATATTGGTGGGCCGCGTTGCCGAAGGTGAAGTTGTTCATTGTGCCTTCGGACGCTGCCAGCACGCCCAGCGCACCGAACAGGGCATCGGTAATGATCTGGCTGGTTTCGACATTGCCGGCGACAACCGCGGCGGGGGCCTGGGGGCGCAGCATCGAACCTTCCGGCACGATCAGGCGTAGCGGCCGCATGCAGCCATCATTCATCGGCAGATCATTGCCAGCCAAACATCTGAAAACATAGAGTACCGCGGCCTGCGCCACCGAGAAGGGGGCGTTGAAATTGTCAGGAAGTTGTGGGGACGTGCCGGTGAAATCGATGGTGGCGCTGCGGCTGGTGGGATCGATGCGGACCGCGACCTTGATGTATGCGCCGTTGTCCATCTCCACTGATCGCTCACCATCGGTAAGATGAGAAATTGCTGCACGAACAGACTTTTCGGCATTGTCCTGCACGTGGCACATGAAGGCAGCGACAACTGGTTCACCTTCTGACTGGCACAGCGCCACCAGCGCCTGCGCGCCGCGGGTGCAGGCGGCGGTTTGGGCCTTGAGGTCGCCGATGCAGCGGGCCGGATCGCGCGCCGGCCACGGGCCGGAGCCAAGCAGGGCGAGCATTTCGGATTCGAGGAATTTCCCTTGATCAATCAACAGGATATTGTCGATCAGCACGCCCTCTTGATCGATGCTGCGGCTGTCGGGCGGCATGGAACCGGGCGTGATGCCGCCGATATCGGCCTGGTGGCCACGGGCCGCGACCCAGAAGGAAGGGGCAGGGCCATCAACGAAAACCGGTGTAACAACAGTGACATCGGGCAGGTGCGTCCCGCCGGCGAAGGGGTTGTTGAGCACGAATGTGTCGCCGGGGTGGATGCCGCGCGCCGAGCCGGCCCATTTGCCCATCACGGTGCGCACGCTGTCACCCATGGAGCCGAGGTGCACCGGCATGTGCGGCGCGTTGGCGATCAAATGGCCTTCGCCATCGAACAACGCGCAGGAAAAATCGAGCCTTTCCTTGATGTTGACTGACCAGGCGGTGGTCTTCAGCGCTTCGCCCATCTCCTCGGCGATGGCCATGAAACGGTTGGCGAAGAGTTCGAGGCGGATGGGATCGGGCCCCTCTCCCGGGCCGGCTGCGCCATCTCTCGACCTCTCCCCGGCGGGGAGAGGTGAAAGCCGGGTCAGCACCAGGTTGGCGGCGGCGTCCACTTCGGCCTGCCAGCCGGGTTCCACCAGAGTCGTCCCCGCGCTGTCGATGATCACGGCGGGGCCGGCGATGCGCCAGCCGGTGGGCAGGGCAGTGCGGTTGTAGAAGGCGCAGCGCTGCCATCCGTGTCCAATATATGCCGGATGGGTGGCAATGTGTGCCGGCCCGCTGTCGGCGGCTGGCGGCGCGGTGCCGGCGGCTGGCAGCGCCGGTGTTTCGCCCACGGCTTCGGCGATCAGCGCATCCACCACCAGATCGGCGCCCGATATCGCAAAGCCGAATCGCCGCGCCTGCTCGGCGGCAAATTCAGTGGCCATGGCGGCGGGTGGGCCCAGCGGCAGATCCACCCCGCTGTCAGACCCGGCATAGCGCAGCCGCGCTTTCACCAGCACGCTGGCCGCCGCTTCGCCTTGCGCCAGCAGCGCGGCGCGGGCCTGTTCGGCCAGCTCTGCCGCCGGGCCGGAAAGATCAGTGTCAGGTCCCAGCCGCCAGTTCAGCGTGCGCTGCCGCACCACGCGCACTTCGGCAAGGCCGATGCCAAATGCCGAAAGCAGGCCGGCCAATGGGTGGATCAGGATACGGGTCATGCCCAGCAGGTCGGCAATGGCGCAGGCATGTTGCCCGCCAGCCCCGCCGAAGCTGGTGAGTGTATAGGCCGACGCGTCGTGGCCGCGGGCGATGGAGATGCGGCGGATGGCCTGGGCCATGGTTTCGGTGGCAATGGCGCGGGCGCCAGCGGCAACCTGTTCCGGCGGCTGGCCGATGGCGGCACCCAATGCGCCAAAGCTGGCGCGCACCGCCGCTGCATCCAGCGGCTGGTCCCCGCCCGGCCCGAACAACGCAGGGAAATGATCGGGCTGCACGATGCCCAGCATGACATTGGCATCGGTGATGGTGAGCGGCCCGCCGCGCCGATAGGCGGCCGGGCCCGGCACGGCGCCGGCGCTTTCGGGGCCAACCTTCAGGCGGCCACCGGTATGGCTGATGATCGATCCGCCGCCCGCCGCCACCGTATCGATCTTCAGCATCGGCACCCGCATCGGCACGCCGGCGATGATCACCTCTTCGGCGCGTTCATATTGCCCATCGAACAGGCTGACATCGGTGGAGGTGCCGCCCATGTCGAAACCGATCAGCCGGTCTTCCCCGGCGCTGCGCCCGGCGGCCGCCATGCCGACTATGCCGCCGGCCGGGCCGGACAGGATCGCATCGCGGCCGTGAAAGTGCCCGGCGCGGGCAAGGCCGCCGTTGCTCTGCATGAAGGCCAGGTTCACCCCCGGCAGGCCGGCCGCGACCGTGTTCACATAATCGCGCAAGGGGGGCGACAGATAGGCATCGACCACGGCGGTGTTGGCGCGCGGCACCAGCCGGATCACGGCGCCCACGTCGTGACTGCACGTCACCTGGGTGAAGCCGATTTCCCGCGCCATCGCCGCCGCGCGCCGCTCGTGCGCCGGGTAGGAGTGGCCGTGCAGGCAGGCGATGGCGAGGCTGCGGTAGCCGGCGTCAAACGCGTCTTGCAGCGCGGCACGCGTGGTGGCTTCGTTGAGCGGGCGCAGGACTTCACCCTTGGCGGTCACCCGTTCATCAATTTCCACCACCATTTCATACAGTGGCGCGGGTTTTCTGATTTCCAGTGCAAAGATATCCGGCCGCGCCTGGTGGCCGATCAGCAGCGCGTCGCGATGCCCGCGCGTGATCGCAAGGCATGTGGGCTGGCCACGCCGTTCGAGCAGCGCATTGGTGGCGACCGTGGTGCCCATGCGCACGGCCTGGATGGGCGCCGGATCGCTGCCCCGCAACCGCGCGATCCCGGCCAGCGCCGCATCGGCATAATGTTCCGGCGCGTGGCTGAGCAGCTTGGCCGTTTCCAGGCTCCCGTTGGGGCGCAACGCCACGATATCCGTGAACGTGCCGCCGCGATCGATCCAGAATTGCCAGCCTGACATGGGGCTTGTGGTGGCCGGGGGCTGGGCTGTGGTCAAGGGCAGAAAGCAGGGCTGCATACGCAACCACCCGGACTGGCTGGCGTGTGCGTGGCTGCCAACATGGGCGGCAAAGGAGAATGACCATGACAACCCGCAACTGGCGCGACCTGATCACCGAAATGAATGGCGCCGTGAAGAACCTGCGCGGGGCCAGCCCCGATATGATGAAGGCCTTTGGCGATATGAGCCGCGCCGCGCATGCGGGCCCGGCGCTGGATCATGCCACCCAGGAACTGATCGCTTTGGCCATCGGCGTTGCCACCCGCTGCGAACCCTGCATCGCCTATCATGCCGAAGGCGCGATCAAGGCCGGCGCGACGCGGGAACAGGTCGCCGAAACGCTGGCCATGGCGGTTTATATGGGGGCAGGTCCCAGCGTGATGTATGCCGCCAAGGCGCTGGAGGCGGTGGACCAGTTGCAGGGCTGACAATCTTGTCCTGACCGCTCCCACAGCGGCTTGCAGGGCAGCGCTGATCCATGCCAAAAGGTTACGACTATGTAATGTGGTGACGGGATGCGGCGGCTGGTTCTTGTGATGCTTCTGGCGCCCGGGATCGCTTTGGCGCAGCCGGCAGCGGTGCCGGGCGTGCTGGTGGAAGAAGCGGTGGTGCAGGCCGACCAATCGGCTACGGTGTGGATCAATGGGCTGGAGGTTGAACTCGCTGTTTCCACCGGCACGGTCGATCACGTTACCTTGAATGCGGCAGCGGCGGCGCGGATCGGGCTGAGTGCGGTGCCGGCCGACAACAAGGCCGATCTGTTCATTGGCGGGGTGCAGCAGCGTGTGGGCCGCCATGGTGCGGGCTGGCTGGCTGCAGGGGGCCGGCTGCAGCGCCAGCAGCTCTATTGGTTTCCGGGCACCGATGTGTTGCCGTTGGCTGGCACCATCGGGCCGTTTGCGCTGCCGCACGATCGCGTGCGGGTGGAATGGCAGTCGGGCAGTGCCACGCCTTATGCCTTTGCGTTGATTGGCAATATCGATCGGGCGGCCTATGGCGTTGCCGATCTGGATGGGCGGCCATTTCTGGTGGGCGCCGATGTGCGGGTGCGGCGGCCGCTGCCATTGGTAACCGCGGCGCTGGGTTCTGATCTGGCCGAATCGCTGGGCGGGCGTTTTGTGGGCGAGCCCTGGCGGGAAGAGATCATGCTGGGCATCAGCCGTCCGGTGCGCCGGCTGGAACTGGCGCGGCCACTGGTGATCGGACCGCTGCGCATTTCGGCCGTCGCGGTGCGTGTTGGCGGCCCGCGCGATGCCACCATGAGCCTGGCGCGCGGGCAGCAGACGCCGTTGGATGCGGAGGAAGACCCCGAAGCCATCCAGGTGCGCGGCCGCATCATCCGCCAGCGCCGGGTGGCGCGCTATATCATGTTGTCGCGCACGCAGCTGGAAGCCCATGGCTGCATCAGCCTGACGGTGGCGAAATCGGCGCGGCAGTTCATCCTGGAATGCGCGGGACCAATGGGCGGTGTGCCGGGCAATCCTGGCCCGCCCGATGTGGCGAGCGTGGCCGTGGCGATGTCCGCGCCTGTTGCTGCCGTGATCGAGCCTGTGCTGCCGCTGGAACCGGAATCGGTGCTGGCTCTGGGTGATCCGGTGGCCGTGAGGATTGAAGGCCAACCCATCCGGCTGGCGCTGGGCGATGCGGGCCGGGAAGGCCTGCGGCTGAATGGCCGTGCCGCTGCCCGGGTGCGCGCGGGCCTGCGCGGCTGGCAGGGCGGCGATGACGTGGCGCTTGATCAGTTTCTGAATGCGCTGCGGCAGCAGATGCCTGGCGGCCAGCCCGGCGCACTGCCGATGACCGGCGGCATGATGGGATCAACCGGCGTGCGGGGTGTGGAGGTGGCGTACAAGACCGTCTTGCTGAGCCAGGATGTGACGCTGGCCATGGCCGGGCGCCAGGCCCGGGCGATGGCCAGCTGGCTGGAAACCAACCGGCTGAACAGCCCGATGGACGACAATAGCGCGCCGTTTGATGGAGTGGTGGCGCCGGCGGCGCTGCCGGGATCGCGCTTTCGGCTGCGGCTGGAGGCTGAACCTGCTGCGGTTGGTGCTGAACTGGCCCTGGCGATTGCCGATCGGTCTCATGATCAGGGCGTCATGGGGGTGACGGCGCTGCCGGGAATCGACGCGCTGTTCGTCGGGCTGGAACTTGGCGGTGGGCTTGATCTAGCGGTTGTATCAATGGCGCTGGGGCAGGATCTGGTGCGGCTTTACGGCGGCCGACTGGAAGGGCCGGTGCTGCGCCGGCGGGCAGCGGATTACCGGCAGCGCGCGTTCCGGCCGCTGGTGCTGGCATCGCCGCTGGTGATCGGGCCGTTGCGGTTGGAGCGCGTGTTGGTGGAACATGCCAACGGCCTGCCCGAATGGCTGACCCGGCGGCGCCATGCCACCACGCAGCCGTTGCCGGACAAACCGGGCATCGCCGGGTTGGAACGGGAATTGCGCCTGCCGCCGTCCGTGCTGCGCGCGGCGGGGTGTCACGATCTGGTGATCGACAAGCCGGGGCGGGCGTGGACGCTGCGGTGCAGCGCCATCAGCGCGCCGCTGCCGCACGCGGGCTGATAGTGCAGGGGTCGATTTGACCGCGTTTGTGATGCAGATGCATGGTGGTTGCGCTGTTCAGGGAGCCCCCGTCTTGACTCATCATCGCGCGCTCTTGTTGCTCACCCTGGCCTGGCTGGCCGGGCTCGCCGCATCGGGTTGGCAGCCGTTCGACCGCGCGACCTGGGTGATGGAAGTGGCGCCGGCGCTGATCGCGCTGCCGATCCTGTGGAGCACGGCGGCGCGCCTTCCGCTCACCCGGCTGGCGCTGGCCCTGATCGCGGTGCACGGCCTGGTACTGATGCTGGGCGGCGCCTATACCTATGCCCGCGTGCCCGCCGGCTTTGCTGTGCAGGATCTGCTCGGCCTGGCGCGCAATCCCTATGATCGGCTGGGCCATTTCATGCAGGGTTTCGTGCCGGCCATCGTGCTGCGCGAACTTCTGATCCGGCTGGGCGGGTTGCTGCCGGGCAGGTTGCTGACCACGCTGGTGCTGGCTTGCTGCCTGGCGGTGAGTGCGACCTATGAATTGATCGAATTCGCCGCCGCCATGGCCATGGGGCAGGGCGCAGAGGCTTTTCTGGGCACGCAAGGCGACGTGTGGGACACGCAGTGGGACATGCTGATGTGCCTGATCGGGGCGGCGTGCGCGCTGGTTTTGCTGACACGCGTGCATGATCGGCAGATCAGGGCAGTGGCTTTGCAGCCGCCAGTGCCTTGAGGTCTGAAAGCAGGTCCAGTGCTTCGCGAGGGGTGATGTTATCGGGATCGATCTGGGCAAGTTTTTCGCGCAGGTCGTCGGTGGTGGCGGTGGCGGTCGCGGGTGCGGCGAAAAGGGGCAATGAGTCCACCCCGGCAGCGATTCCACCAGTCTGGTCGCGGCGGGTTTCGAGGCGGGTGAGGACGGCGCGGGCGCGGGCGAGGACGGGGGCGGGGACGCCGGCCAACCGCGCCACGGCGAGGCCGTAGCTCTTGTCGGCAGCGCCGGGGGCGACCTGGTGCAGGAAGACGAGATCGCCTTTCCATTCGCGCACTTTCACGGTGACGCTGGCGAGGCTGGCGAGCTTGGCGGTGAGCGGCACGAGTTCGTGATAGTGGGTGGCAAACAGGCAACGGCTCTGCAGATCGTCGTGCACGGCTTCAAGCACGGCCCAGGCGATGGCGAGGCCGTCATAGGTGGAGGTGCCGCGGCCGACTTCATCGAGGATGACGAGGCTGCGGTTGGTCGCACCGGTGAGGATGGCGGCCGTTTCGACCATTTCGACCATGAAGGTGGAGCGGCCTTCGGCCAGATCATCGGCGGCGCCGACTCTGCTGTAGAGGCGATCGACCACGCCGATATGCGCGGCAGCAGCAGGGACATAACTGCCGGCCTGGGCGAGCACGGCGATCAGCGCGTTCTGGCGCAGGAAGGTGGATTTGCCCGCCATGTTGGGGCCGGTGACGAGCCAGACGCGGCGATCGGCCGACAGGTCGCAATCATTGGGGGTAAAGCGGGTGCCGGATTTGCGCACCGCGAGCTCGACCACGGGGTGCCGGCCGGATTCGATTGTAAAGGCGGTGCTGGCGTCTACCACGGGGCGGCACCAGTTTTCGGATGCGGCCAGTTCGGCCAGCGCGGCGGCGACGTCAAGCCGGGCGAGGGCAGCAGCGGTGGCGGCGATGCTGGCAGTGTGGGCGAGGGCCATTTCGCGCAATTCTTCCAGATGCGCGGCTTCCGCAGCGAGTGCGTGATCGGCGGCCTGGGCGATTTTGGTGCCGAGTTCGCCCAGTTCAGGCGAGGAGAAGCGCACGGCGCCGGCCATCGTCTGGCGGTGAATGAAGCCCGAGTCCGCCCGCAGCAGAGGGTCGGCGCGGGCGGCGGGGACCTCGATGTGATAGCCCAGCACATTGTTATGGCGGATTTTCAGCGCGGTGATGCCGGTTTCGGCCTTGAGGCGGGTTTCGAGGCCGACGACGGCGCTGCGGCCATCGCGGGCGGTGTCGCGCAGCGCATCGAGCGCCGCGTCGAAGCCGGGGCGAATGGCGCCGGGCAGTTCGATGGGCGGTTCGTCCACCAGCGTGCGGGCGAGTTGTTCGACCAGCGCGCCGAGGCCGGCGCCAATCTGGCCAAGCGTTTCGGCGAGCAGTTCTGGCGGCGCGGCGCGGGTGGTGAGGGCGTGGCGCAGGTCGAGCGCGCGGGCGAGGCCCGTGGACAGTTGGCCCAGATCGCGCGGGCTCCAGCGGCCGATGGTGAGGCGGGCCAGTGCGCGGGCGATATCCGGCAGGCCGGCGAGTGTGTCGCGCGTGGCCGAACGGGTGAGCGGATCGGCGATGAACCATTCCACCAGATCGAGCCGGGCCACGATGACAGGCGGATCGGTGAGCGGGGCGGCGATATCCTGGCCCAATTGGCGGGCGCCGGCGGCAGTGACGGTGCGATCGATGGCGGCTTCGAGGCTGTGGCGCGAGGCGGTGCGTTGCAGTTCAAGGCTGGCGCGGGTGGCGGCGTCGATGGCCATGCGGCTGCCGGGCAATTCCTGGCGTGGCGGCAGGATCAGCGGGGCGGCAGCGCGGGCTGTTTCCTGCACGTAGGCGAGCAGTGCACCAGCAGCGGCGAGTTCAGGGTCGGAAAAGTCACCCCAGCCATCAAGCGTCGCAACGCCGAAGCGGGATTTGAGGTTGGATTCGGCGCGGGCGGCGGAAAAATCGGTGGTGGGGCGGGGTGTGCCCTTTTGGGCGCTGCCTTCAGGCACCAGCAGTTCAGCGGGCGCGAGGCGGGCAATTTCGCCTTTCAGTTCCGCCACGCTGCCAGCGCGGGTGTGGAAAGCGCCGGTCGACAGATCGAGCCAGGCGAGGCCGGCATTTGGGCCGGCATTTGCGCCTTGTTCATGCCCACCCCCGACCCCTCCCGCAGGCGGGAGGGGAGCAGAAAGGGCCGCCAGCCAGTTGGAGCGTTTGGGTTCCAGCAGCGCCGTTTCGGTGATGGTGCCGGGCGTCACGATGCGCACGATGGCGCGGGCGACGACGGATTTGCTGCCGCGCTTTTTTGCTTCCGCCGGGTCTTCCACCTGTTCGGCGATTGCCACGCGGTGGCCGGCGCGGATCAGGCGGGCGAGGTAGTTTTCATGCGCGTGCACCGGCACGCCGCACATCGGAATCGGTTCGCCGCCATGTTCGCCGCGCTTGGTGAGCGCAATGTCGAGGCATGCGGCGGCAGCGACGGCATCTTCGAAGAACAATTCGTAGAAATCGCCCATGCGGTAGAACAGCAGCGCGTGCCGAGCCTCGGCCTTGATACCGAGATATTGGGTCATCATGGGGGAAGCGGCGGTCACGCCTGAGCGATAGCGCGCGTGGGCGTGCCTCGACAAGCTCGGCATGAGCGGGTTTTCCTTGCGTGATAGCGGCACAGGCTGTGCCAAAGCGCTTGCCCCTTTGCGGCCACAATCCTATCCGTGGCGCATCCAGCTTTCAGGACAGAGCATGAGCAGCATCGACGACAGTGATTTTGGTGACCGCGAGGCGCTGGCCTATCACCGCATGGGCAAGGCCGGAAAGATCGACATTGTCGCGTCCAAGCCGATGGCGACCCAGCGCGATCTGGCCTTGGCCTATTCGCCGGGTGTCGCCGCCCCCGTGCGCGCCATCGCGGCCGATCCTGACAGCGCCTATGATTACACCATCAAGGGCAATCTGGTCGCCGTCATCTCCAACGGCACCGCCATATTGGGCCTGGGCAATCTGGGTGCGCTGGCATCAAAGCCGGTGATGGAAGGCAAGGCGGTGCTGTTCAAGCGCTTTGCCGATATCGACAGCATCGATCTGGAAGTGAACACCGAAGACGTCGACAAGTTCATCGCCTGCGTGGAACTGCTGGAACCGTCGTTCGGCGGCATCAACCTTGAGGATATCAAGGCGCCGGAATGTTTCATCATCGAAACCACGTTGAAGGAACGGATGAACATTCCGGTGTTCCACGATGATCAGCACGGGACCGCCATCGTGGCGGCGGCCGGCCTGATCAACGCCCTGCACCTGACCGGGCGCAATCCCGCCGATGTGAAGATGGTGGTGAACGGTGCCGGGGCTGCTGCGATTGCCTGCACCGAACTGATCAAGCTTTATGGCGTCAAGCATGTGATCATGTGCGACACGTCGGGCGTGATCTACAAGGGCCGCGAAAAGGGCATGAACCAGTGGAAATCGGCCCATGCCGCCGATACCCCGGCGCGTTCCCTTGAAGAGGCGATGGTGGGCGCAGACGTGTTCATGGGCCTTTCCCAGAAGGGTGCGGTTTCCTCCGAAATGGTGGCCAGCATGGCGGCCAATCCGATCATCTTTGCCATGGCCAATCCTGATCCGGAAATCACACCGGAAGAAGTCCACAAGGTGCGCAGCGATGCCATCGTGGCGACCGGGCGCAGCGATTATCCCAACCAGGTCAACAATGTGCTGTGCTTCCCCTATCTGTTCCGGGGTGCGCTGGATGTGCGGGCAACCGCCATCAATGAACAGATGAAACTGGCGGCGGCCGATGCGATTGCCAGCCTGGCGCGCATGCCGGTGCCCGATGAAGTGGCCGCGGCCTATGGCGGCAAGGCGCGCAATTTCGGCCCGGAATATATCATCCCGGCGCCGTTCGATCCGCGCCTGATCGAACATATCCCCACCGCCGTTGCCAAGGCCGCCATGGCCTCGGGCGCGGCGCGCAAGCCGTTCTTTGATGAAGACGCCTATCGCCAGGAACTGCGCGGGCGGCTGAATCCCACCACGTCGATCCTGCAGGGCGCCATCGAAAGCGCGCAGAGCCGCCCGCGCCGGGCGGTGTTTGCCGAAGCCGAACAGGATGTGGTGCTGCGCGCCGCGATGAACTGGAAGAACAGCGGTTACGGCACGCCGGTGCTGGTGGGCCGCGAACAGCCAGTGCGCGAAGGCCTGGCCCGGCTGGGCGTGGAGGACATCGACAGTTTCGAGATCCACAACAGTGCGATTTCGCCGCTGGTGCCGCGCATGGTCGAATATCTGTATGAACGCCTGCAGCGCCGCGGGATGCTGCACCGTGATGTGCAGCGCATGGTGAACCATGAACGCAACGTGTTCGGCGCGCTGCTGGTGGCGATGGGCGAAGCCGATCTGATGCTCACCGGCGTTACCCGCAATTTTGCCACCACCTATCGCCAGGTGCGCCAGGTCATCGATCCGGCACCCGGCTGCCGCCCCTTCGGCATCCACATGCTGGTGGGCAAGCAGCAGACGATTTTTGTGGCCGATACCACCGTGACCGAGCGGCCTTCGGCGGAATCGCTGGCCACCATCGCCATCGAAACCGCGGCCGTCGCGCGCCGGCTGGGCCAGGAACCGCGCGTTGCCTTCCTGAGCTACAGCAATTTCGGCAACCCGCGCGGCGAATTTGTCGATAATGTGCGCGATGCCGTGAAGCTGCTCGACAACCGCCAGGTTGGCTTTGAATATGAAGGCGAAATGTCGGCCGATGTGGCGCTGAATCCGTCGATGCGGGCGCAATATCCGTTCAACCGGCTTTCCGGCCCGGCCAATGTGCTGATCATGCCCGGCCTGCACAGCGCCAACATCGCGGCCAAGCTGATCAAGGAAGTCGCCAATCTGCGCGTGGTGGGGCCGATGCTGGTCAACATGTCAAAACCGGTGCAGATCGTGCCGATGAACAGCAACGCCGCTGATATCGTCACGCTGGGCGTGCTGGCCTCCACGGGCGTGGTGTGTTGAGGGGGGTGTGCTGAAACCGCCCGTCCTGCTCATCCACGGCATGTGGTCCACCCCGGCCACATATGATCGGCTGCGCCCCGTGCTGGAAGCCGCCGGCCATCGCATCCACGCGCCGTGCATCCTGTTCCACGATCGGCCGGTGAGCCTGCCGCCGCACGTGGCGCTGGGGGAATTGTCGATCACCGCCTATGTCGATCATCTGGTCGCCGAAGCCGGCAAGCTGGGTGCGCCGCCGGTGATCCTGGGCCATTCGATGGGCAGTTTGCTGGCGCAGATGGTGGCGCAGCGGATTCCGCATGCGGGCCTGGTGCTGCTGTCACCAGCGGCGGCCGCCAATTCCCAGGCTTTCAGCCTCGATCCGGCCAAGGCGTTGAAGAATGTCGTACTGAAATGGGGTTGGTGGGAAAATCCGACCCTGTGTGACGAGGCCGGCGCGCGCTGGGGCATTTTCAACGGCGTGCCGGAAGAGGTGACGCGCCGCGAGATTGATGCGCTGGTGTGGGATTCGGGCCGCGTGCTGGCCGAAATGGCGCTGCCGCCGTTGTTCGGCAACGTTACGCGGGTGGATTATGCGCGCCTGAACCAGCCGGCGCTGGTGGTGGTGGGCCTGAATGATCGCATCACCCCGCCCGGCATCGCGCGGGCGACGGCGCGCAACCTGACCGGCCAGGTGGATTATCAGGAACTGCCGGGCGCGCCGCACTGGCTGTTCTGGGGCGAACTGGAAGAACGGGTGACGGCGATGGTGGTCGATTGGCTGAAAACGCTGAGCTGATTGCCCGGTTGAAGGCCGAGGCGCTGCGTTTGGGCTTTGCCGATATCGGCATCACCACGGCTGATGCGATCCCAGAAGCGGGGGCGCGGCTGAAGGCCTGGTTGGCCGATGGCTGCCACGGCGACATGATCTGGATGCCGGAACGCGCCGATGAACGCGCGTCGCCCAAGGGCCTGTGGCCAGACGTGAAGAGCGTCATCATGCTCGGCACCAGCTATGCGCCGTCGCTCGATCCGCTGCGGCTGGAGGGGCAGGGCGATACGGGCGTGATCTCCGTCTATGCCTGGAATCGCGATTATCATGATCTGATCAAGAAGCGGCTGAAGGCGCTGGCGCGCTGGCTGGTGGCGGAAGCGGGCGGTGAATTGAAGGTGTTCGTTGATACCGCACCAGTGATGGAAAAGCCGTTGGCCGCCGCCGCCGGGTTGGGCTGGCAGGGCAAGCATACCAACCTTGTGTCGCGCAAACACGGAAGCTGGCTGTTCCTCGGCGCGATCTACACCATGCTCGATCTGGCGGCGGACGCGCCGCACGCGGATCGCTGCGGCACTTGTACCCGCTGCCAGACGGCCTGCCCGACGCAGGCCTTTCCCGCGCCCTATCGCCTCGATGCGCGGCGGTGCCTCGCCTATCTCACCATCGAGCACAAAGGCCCGATTCCGGAGGAATTCCGCGGGCCGATGGCCAACCGCATCTATGGCTGTGATGATTGCCTGGCCGTCTGCCCGTGGAACCGCTTTGCAGCTGCCACCGAAGAACCGGCCTTCCTGCCGCGCGCTGAACTGACGGCGCCGAAACTGGCGGAACTTCTGACGCTTGACGATGCCGCCTTCCGGGCGCTCTTCTCCGGTTCGGCGATCAAGCGCATCGGGGTGGGTCGCTTCCTGCGCAATTGCCTTTATGCAGCGGGCAACAGCGGCGAAGCAGCGCTGATCCCGGCGGTGCAGGCGCATTTGGGCAGCGATGATCCGGTGGTGGCCGATGCCGCACGCTGGGCGATAGAACGATTGGAGACGGCATGACGATACCCACGGGCACGGCGCGATTGGCGGCGCTGCAGATCGGCAGCCGGGCCACCACCGCCGAAACGCTGGCCGCGCTGCTGGAACGGCGCGACGAACTGAAGGCGGCAAAGCCCGATCTGCTGGTGCTGCCCGAAGCCTTGTTGGGCGGCTATCCCAAGGGGGCGGATTTCGGCGTGCGGCTGGGCTATCGCACGCCGGCCGGGCGCGATGCGTTCAAGCGTTATTGGGAACAGGCGATCGAGATTGACGGCCCGGAAGTGACGGCACTGGGCGAACTGGCGGCCGATCTGGGCTGTACCATGGTGGTGGGTGCCATCGTGCGGGCCGGCGCAACGCTGCATTGCTGCGCGCTGCATTTCACCCCCGATGGCCGCCTGGCCGGGCATCGCGGCAAGTTGATGCCCACGGCGGCCGAACGGCTGATCTGGGGGCAGGGCGGGCCCGATGATGTGTGCCTGTTCGAAAGCCCGATGGGGCGGATTGCGCCGGTGATCTGCTGGGAAAATTTCATGCCGTTGTTCCGGGCGGCGCTATATGGGCAAGGCGTGACGATCTGGGCGGCGCCCACCGTGGATGATCGGCCGCAATGGGAAGTGGCCATGCGCCACATCGCCCATGAAGGCCGCTGTTTCCTGGTATCGGCCTGCCAATGGAAGCCGCCCACCCGCGAAGCGCTGGGCGAACCGATCACCTTGATCGACCGCGCCGAGGATGTGCCGATCATTGGCGGCGGCAGCATCATCGTTTCACCAATGGGCGAAGTGCTGGCCGGGCCGCTGCGCGGCAGCGAAGGCCTGCTGGTGGCCGAGGTCGATCTGGCCGACATCGTGCGCGCCCGTTTCGATTTCGACGCCGCCGGCCATTATGCAAGGCCTGATATCTTCCGGCTGGACGTGACCGCACCAACGCGCTGAAACTGCGCCGCGAAAAGGAGACACGCGTGACTGATTCCCTGTTCATCGGCCTGTCGGATCAGGATGCACCGCAAAGCCTGGTGCTGAAACGCGCCAACCGCCACGGGCTGATCGCGGGCGCCACCGGCACCGGCAAGACGGTGACATTGCAGGGCATTGCCGAGGGTTTTTCCCGCGCCGGGGTGCCGGTGTTCCTGGCGGATGTGAAGGGCGATATCGCCGGCATGGCCAAGGCGGGCAGCGAAGCCGCCGGCTGGACGGCGAAGCGCGCCATGGAAATGAAGATGCAGGATTACGACTGGGAATCGATGCCGGTCGTGTTCTGGGATCTGTTCGGCGAACAGGGCCACCCCATCCGCACCACCATTTCCGAAATGGGGCCGTTGCTGCTCAGCCGGCTGATGGGGTTGAACGACACGCAGGAAGGCGTGCTCACCATCGCGTTTCGTTATGCCGATGAACATGATCTGCTGCTGCTCGATCTGGAAGATCTGCAGGCGATGCTGGCCTGGTGTGCGGACAACGCCGATGAGCTGTCGAGCAAGTACGGCAATGTGACCAAGGCCAGCGTTGGCTCGATCCAGCGCCAGTTGCTGACGCTGGACAGCCAGGGCGGCGCGGCGTTTTTCGGGGAGCCGGCGTTCGACATCACCGATTTCATTGCGCTGGATGGCAAGGGCCGCGGCCGGGTGAATATCCTGGCGGCCGACAAGTTGATGAACAGCCCGCGGCTGTATGCGACCTTCCTGTTGTGGCTGCTGTCGGAACTGTTTGAAACGCTCCCCGAAGTGGGCGATCCCGACAAGCCCAAGCTGGTGTTCTTCTTCGACGAAGCGCATTTGCTGTTCGATGAAGCGCCCGATGCGCTGATGGACAAGGTGGAACAGGTGGTGCGCCTGATCCGTTCCAAGGGCGTTGGCGTCTATTTCGTCACGCAGAACCCGATTGATATTCCCGAGAAAGTCGCCGGCCAACTGGGTAACCGGGTTCAGCATGCGCTGCGTGCCTTCACGCCGCGCGATGCGCGGGCGATCAAGAGCGCATCGGAAACCTTCCGGCCGAACCCGCGCCTGGATGTGGCGGCGGTGATTACGGAGATGAAGGTGGGCGAGGCACTGGTATCGACCCTTATGCCCGATGGCGCGCCGTCGCCCGTGGAGCGCACCCGCATCGCGCCGCCGCGCAGCCGCGTTGGCCCGCTGACGCCGGGGGAGCGCATGGATGTGATCAACGCCTCGCCCTACGCCGGCAAATATGAGGAGCGGATTGATCGCGATTCCGCCGCCGAACTGCTGGTGATGAAGCGCGAGGAACAGGCCGGCAAGGCCGAAGCCGACAAGGCAGCGGCGCTGCAGGCCAAACTGGACGCGCAGGCTGCCAAGGACGAAGCCAAGCTGGCAGCAGCGCGGGAACGCGAGGCGGCGCGGCTGGAGGCGGCCAAGGCCCGCGCTGCCGCGCGGCCGAGCGCGACCGAGAAAGCGGTGGCATCGGCGGTGACGGCAGCCGCGAGCACGCTGGGCCGGCAAGTGGCCGGATCGCTCGGGAAGAGCCTGGTGCGCGGGATTTTGGGCAGTTTGTTCAAGTAACCATTCTCCCCTCCCTGCTTGTAGGGAGGGGTTGGGGGAGGGTCCTTTCCTTCTGCAGTTGGCGCCGGCGGCCAGCACCCTCCCCCGGCCCCTCCCTTGCAAGGGAGGGGGGAAGATAGTGCACATATTCTGGGGAGAAGAACCAATGACCACTACCCGCCGCTGGCTGCTGAAAACCCGCCCGAACGGCCCGCTGAAGGACAGTGATTTCGATCTCGTCACCGTGCCGATGCCGGACATGGGCGAGGGGCAGTTCCTCGTAAAGCTCACGCATTTCTCCTTCGATCCCACCCAGCGCGGCTGGCTCGGCGGTGATACCTATCTGCCGGCTGTGCCGATTGGCGGCGTGGTGCGGGCCGGCGGCATTGGCGAGGTGGTGGCGAGCAAGCACCCGGGGTTCGAGGTCGGTGACGTGGTGCAGGGCACCTTTGGCTGGCAGGAGCATGCTCTCACTGACGGGATGACCGAAACCGGGCCGGTGACCAAGCTGCGCGGCGGCATCACGCCGGAACAGGCGCTCGGCGTGTTCGGGGTGACGGGTCTCACCGCCTGGTTCGGCCTCACTGAAATCGGCCAGCCCAAGGCGGGCGACACGGTGCTGGTATCGGGCGCAGCGGGCGCCACCGGCAGCGTGGTGGTGCAGGTGGCCAAGGCATTGGGCTGCAAGGTGATTGGCATCGCTGGCGGCGCGGAAAAATGCGGCTGGGTGGTCGAACAGGCCGGCGCCGATGCCTGCATCGATTATCGCGCCGGCAACGTGGCACGCCAGATCCGCGAACATGCCCCCAAGGGCGTGAACGTGGTGTTTGAAAATGTTGGTGGCGAAATATTGGATGCGGCGTTGGCCAATCTGGCGCTGCGGGCACGGGTCGTGCTGTGCGGCGGCATTTCCAGTTACAACGATACCGCCGAGGATCGCTCACCGGGCCTGCGGAATTACATGAACCTCACCGTGATGCGCGGGCGGATGGAGGGCTTCATCATCCTCGATTTCGCCAAGCGTTATGGCGAGGGCGTGGCGGAACTGGCCAAGCTGATGGCGGCCGGCAAGCTGAAGACCGCAGAGGACGTGGCGCACGGGTTCGAGAATTGCCCGGCAACGCTGCGGCGGCTGTTCGAGGGCAAGAATTTTGGCAAGCAGTTGCTGAAGGTTTGAAGCAATACGTCACCCCGGCGGAAGCCGGGGCCCATCTCCCCACCGTTGCACAAGATCACGCAGGCAGGCGATGGGCCCCGGCT
>Ga0209278_1000338_pt1 | contig 41269 bp, 41 predicted proteins | sample JI81BgreenDNA_FD_187504 | JGI IMG/M metagenome (GOLD analysis project Ga0209278, IMG submission 187504) | Wastewater effluent complex algal communities from Wisconsin, to seasonally profile nutrient transformation and Carbon sequestration -... | ecosystem: Engineered > WWTP > Effluent > Algae...
CGTACAACAGCCGCATCAAATCGTCGAGGCTGTGCTGGTTTGCACTGGATTTACGAATTTCCAAGTCGAGACAAAGCGCATTGAGCATGCCTTCGGCATAGATGGATACCCTCCGGTTGGGGGCGGCTGGCCCTCCGTACCCATCTACCCAAGTATCGACGCTCGATTCGTGCAAACTGTGGTTGTTTCGACCGTAATTGTCGAAATGTCGCTTGAGGTAAACGTTTACTTCGTGACTGTAGCTTTCCCAGTTGAATACGCCACCACGATACAGGAATAAATCGCCGTAGTAGGTGGTGAAGCCCTCGTATACGTATCCCAAGGGCGAATAATTTTCGCGGCTATAATCGTACGGTTTAAAAGGTGCCGGTTGTATGAATTTCACATTCCAGGTATGAAACAACTCATGAGAACTTACTCCCAACAGCTCTTTGTACTGGCTACCAAACACTTCATCGGAAGGTCCCAAAGCAATAACGGTACTATTTCGGTGTTCAACCCCGTGGTAAAAGCGAAATGGGAGGATAAGGTTGAGGTAGTGAAAAGCTGTCACCGGTAACTCGCCCATCATTTTATGTTGAGGCAGGGTAAAGGCGCGGAAGTCGTTCTCGAGTTGCTGCCAAGGCACATCATTTACGCCATAAAACCATAAATAATACGATACACCTTCACATTGGAATGCGTGATGTTTGAGGTGTGCACTGGCCAAAATAGGGGAGTCTACGAGTTCATCGAAATCACGAGCAAGCAGCAAGCCGTTCTCGTGGGGCAGACCACAGGCGGCATGTTCGCCGGGTTGGAGCAACAACTCGAGCCGACAAGGTTGATATCGTGCTGCTGTGGTATACATCAGACAGTTTACTGGATTGACGTAAAACAAGTCATCGTCGACCCAACAAGCGCCGGCATCGGGCTGATTGGCGTAGTAACTATAGGTAACGACCACCTCCTGTTGCCCTTCGGTTTGCAGCTCCCATTCGAGCCTACTTATTTTTCGGTACTGAAGTGACTCGCCTTTGAGGGTGGTTGCTTTGAATTGAACCACATTTCGTGCATAATTGGCCAATTCATATCTGCCAGGTCGCCAATTCGGTAGCTGCAGGACTAGTGTAGTTTGCCCTTCGGTAGAACAGCGTAATTCAACGGTGAAATGACGCGCTAAATGCGGGTGGCGGGAAAGACGATAGTGCATAACGTGAAAATACGCAATACAGCCTTACAAGCGTGTGGTCAGGAATTATTCGGAGACCGAAACCTTTTCTTCTTGTGGGAAAAAGCGCTTTTGAAAAACGATGAGCATGCCCACGCCTATCGAAATGCTCATGTCGGCAACATTAAAAATGTGGCGGAAAAAGATGGAGTAATCGCCACCAATGAATGGAACCCATTCGGGCATATAACCTTCCCAAAGTGGAAAATACAGCATATCTACCACACGACCGTAAAAGAGTCTTTCATAGCCGAACAGTACACCGTAAAACACCGAATCGATGATATTGCCAAGTGCGCCAGCAAGAATTAACGACAAGGAAACGATGGCGCCCTTGGTGGTTTCCTCCTTTTTGAGCAGTTGGGCAATGTAGTAGGTGATAAACCCTACAGCAACGAGCCGAAAAAGGGTAAGGAAGAGCTTGCCGTATTCACCTGCAAACTCATAGCCAAAGGCCATGCCGTTGTTTTCGATGAAATACAGCTGAAAGTACTTGCCAAGCACATAGTGATACTCACCCAAGTACATTTGAGTTTTGACCAAAAGTTTGGAAGCCTGATCCACAAGCAGAATCAGGCCTACCACTACATAAGGAAGATGTTTTTTTTGCAAGGCTTAGCCCTGTTTCAGTTTTGCTTCCATCGAAAGAGTTGCATGCGGCACCGCCATCAAACGTTCGCGCGGAATCAATTTGCCGGTTTCGCGGCAAATGCCATACGTTTTGTTTTCGATACGGATGAGCGCATTCTCTAGGTGGTCGATGAATTTACGCTGACGTGAGGCGAGCTGACTGTAGTGCTCCTTGTCCATGGTTACCGAACCTTCTTCGAGGGTAACGTAGGTGTTCGACGTATCGTCGGTACCATTCACATTGGCGTTCATCAGCTGATCCTGGTAATACTTAAATTCGGTACGAGCTGCCTCGAGCTTCTCAAGGATTACGTTTTTGAACTCGAGGAGTTCTTCGTCGCTGTAACGGTTTTTTTCGGTCTTTTGCTCCATGACTTATCGTTTTAAGGCGATTTGCAAACGCACCTCATCGAGTTCGATTTCAGTGGTCGGCTGATTAAAACTGGCTACCAATTCAAAACTAGTCGCCAGAATTTGGCTGCAAATATACGGTTTGAATCGGTCTACTGCTCCCTTAACAATTTCATGATACTGGAGTTCCACAGCTATCTGGTCGGTAACCTCAAAATCACTGTCTTTACGCAGTTTTTGAATCCTATTGACCAGTTCTCGTGCTATTCCTTCATCAATGAGCTCGTCGGTGAGCTGAATATCGAGGGCTACCGTTAATTTGCCCTGTGAAGCTACCAACCAACCCGGTATGTCTTCCGACAAGATATCCACATCTTCCAGTAGCAGAAGTACTTGCGTTTCGCCTAGCTGAAGCGCATAGCTGCCTGCTCGCTCGAGACTGAAAATATCGTCTTGGGTGAATTGCTGCACCGCGGCGGCGATGGCTTTCATCTGCTGCGGGTATTTAGGCCCTAAGGCCTTGAAATTGGGCTTAATCTTTTTGGTAACCACACCGGCCGTATCGGTGATAAACTCGATGGTTTTAACGTTAACCTCGGCACGAATTAAGTCGCTCACCTGCTCCACTTGCTCTTGCATGCCTGCATACATCACCGGAATAAGCATGCGGCTCAACGGCTGACGCACCTTCAGATTTTCGCGTTTGCGCAAGGACAGTACCAACGAACTGATATCCTGCGCTAGCTGCATGCGCTGCTCCAAGGCTGCATCGCTGCCGTTGGCTTTGACCTGCGGCATCAGCGATAAATGTACCGACTGGACGTTAAGACGACCGGTACGTTCATTCAAGTCGCGATAAAGCTGCTCGGCAAAGAAGGGAGCGATAGGTGCCATCAACTGTGCCACGACTTCGAGACAACTGTAAAGGGTTTGATATGCGCTGATTTTATCGCTGTCGTACTCGCCTTGCCAAAAACGCTTACGGCACAAACGAACATACCAATTGCTCAGGTGCTCGTCTACAAAGGTTTGAATGGCACGTGCCGCCCGAGTAGGTTCGTATTGCGCATAGGCATCGTTTACTTCCCCCACCAGGGTGTTTAGCACCGACAAAATCCAGCGGTCGATTTCTGGGCGCTCATCGTTGGTAAGCTCTGCTTCGGCATAATTGAACCCGTCGATATTGGCGTAAAGAGCAAAGAAGTTGTAGGTATTGTATAAGGTGCCAAAAAACTTGCGCTGCACTTCTTTCACACCTTCGAGGTCGAATTTCAAATTGTCCCAAGGTTGCGAATTGCTCACCATATACCACCGTGTGGCATCGGCGCCATAAGCATCAAGGGTTTTAAATGGATCGATGGCGTTACCCAGTCGCTTCGACATTTTATTGCCGTCTTTATCGAGTACCAATCCATTCGACACCACAGTTTTATAAGCCACCGAGTCGAACAACATCACAGATATGGCGTGTAAGGTGAAGAACCAGCCACGGGTTTGGTCTACTCCTTCAGCGATAAAGTCGGCAGGATAGTTTCCAGCAAGATCTTTCAGCCCAAATGGGTAGTGGTGTTGCGCATAGGGCATGGCACCTGAGTCAAACCATACGTCGATTAAGTCGGGCTCGCGGTACATGGGCGCACCCGTGCTGCTGAGCAATACAATCTCATCAACATAGGGGCGGTGTAAATCTGGGATGTGTTCGGGATTTGTAATACCCGCAGCGCGGGCTTTGTCTAATTCTATCTTCAGCTCTTCCATAGAGCCAATGCAGCGCGTTTCGCTGCCGTCGGCAGTGCGCCAAATGGGCAAAGGAGTTCCCCAAAAGCGGCTCCGGCTGAGGTTCCAGTCCACCAAATTTTCGAGCCAGTTGCCAAAACGACCTGTTCCTGTGCTCTCCGGTTTCCAATTGATAGTCTTATTCAACGCTACCATGCGCTCTTTGAAGGCGGTGGTACGGATAAACCAACTATCGAGTGGGTAATAGAGAATGGGCTTATCGGTACGCCAACAATGCGGGTAGGGGTGCTCGTATTTTTCGATTTTGAAGGCTTTGTTTTCGAGCTTTAACTTGAGGGTGATGAGCTCGTCAACACTCAAATATTTGGTGAGCTGTGGAATTACTGCCTTCAGTTTTTCTTGCTGTTCGGCCAATTCTTGGGCTTTTTCGGCTTCGCTGAGGTAGGCTTCTTTCACAAATTTGCCACCCAAGGGAAATACCGGGTCGTTTACCTCTGGCAAAAACCGCCCAGTTTTATCTACCAAGGTGAGGCTGCCAATGCCGTTTTGTTTGGCTACCCGAAAGTCGTCGGCTCCAAAGCTGGGGGCGATGTGTACGATGCCTGTACCATCTTCGGTGGTTACAAAGTCGCCGGCAATAACCCGAAAGGCTTCACCATCGGTAGGTTGCACGTAAGGCAGTAGCTGTTCGTAAACCAGTCCCTTTAAGGCTGAACCTTTTAGCTGATGTAAAATTCGGTAAGGCAAGATTTTTTGCCCGGCTTCGTACGCCTCCAGCGGCAATTCGGTACCGTCTATTTTGAAGTAGCGATCGAGTAACGACTGAGCCAATACCAAAGTTACAGGCAGATGGGTGTAGGGATTAAAACTCCGTACGACCACATATTCGATCTTTGGTCCCACAGCCAGCGCTGTGTTGGAGGGCAGGGTCCAAGGCGTAGTCGTCCATGCCAGGAAATACACATCGGTATCGAATTGTTGTCCACACAGGGTTTGCAATTGCTCCTTTGCACTCGTTGTTAGCTTGAATTGCGCAACGGCCGTAGTGTCTTTAACTTCTTTGTAGGTTCCCGGTTGGTTAAGCTCATGCGAGCTCAAGCCTGTTCCGGCTGCGGGTGAGTAGGGCTGAATGGTGTAACCTTTGTACAAAAGTCCCTTGTTGTACAACTGCTGCAGCAACCACCAAACCGATTCGATGTATTCGTTTTCGTAGGTAACATACGGGTCTTTCAAATCCACCCAATAGCCCATCTGTTCGGTGAGTTCCTCCCAAAGGCCCGTGAATTCCATCACGTCTTGGCGACACAAGCGGTTGTATTCTTCCATCGAGATTTTTTTCCCGATGTCTTCTTTTGTGATGCCTAATTTTTTCTCAACCTGTAGTTCGATGGGCAAACCATGCGTATCCCAGCCGCTTTTGCGCTTCACCTGCTTGCCAAGCATGGTTTGATACCGACAAAAAATATCTTTGATGGCTCTTGCCATCACGTGGTGAATGCCCGGAATACCATTGGCCGAAGGTGGGCCTTCGTAAAAAACGAAGGCCGGAGCTCCTGCCCGGCTTTCGATGCTTTGTTCAAAAATGCGCTCTTGTTTCCACCAATCGCGCACGCGCTGATTGATGCCAGGTAGGTCAAGTTGCTTGTATTCGGGGTATTTTTTAGTCTTCATGAGTCGGTTTTGTCGGCCACACGCATGTAGTGGCGATTGCTGCGCTTATCGAATTGAAGCAATAGCGCGGGCAAAATTATTAAATTCGAGAACATGGCTACCAATAAGGTGGTGCTGGTCATGATGCCGAGAACTATGGTGCCTCCAAAATTAGAGGCTGCAAAGATGATAAAGCCAAAGAAGAGGATAATGCTAGTATAGAACATGCTTGCTCCGGTTTCACGAATGGCTGTTCGAACCGTGTGCGCAATGTCCCAGCTGTGCCTTTCAAGTTCTTGGCGGTATTTGGTCAGAAAGTGAATGCTGTCGTCGACCGCGATACCAAAAGCGATGCTAAAAATTAAAACCGTAGAAGGTTTGAGGGCAATACCCAAATAACCCATGGCTCCAGCCGTAACAATGAGTGGAATCAAATTGGTCAGTAAACTCAAGACCATAATTCTCACTGAACGGAACATCATTCCAACAATCAGCGCTATCAACACAAAGGCGAGCAATAAGCTACTTATTAAACTATTGATGAGGTAGGTATTGCCTTTCAGAAAAATCAAACTTTGCCCGGTGTAGCTCACCTTATTGTTGGTGCCTTCGAAAATACTATCAACCCTGGGTTGTACTTCATTGAAAAAACGAGCCATTTCGTCGGTGCCAACGTCCGACATGCTCATGCTAATGCGGATGATACGCCGGTTGCTATCGGTGAGTGCCGAAATCGAGCTGTTTCCTCCTCCAGAGCCCGATTGAGTGCGAATGAGATAAGGCAATACAAAGCCTCGTTCTTGACTATTCGGCAAGCGGTAGTAGTCGGGATTATTGTTGAAATAGGCTTGGTTGGCTCCCTTGATGACTTCAATCAACGAGATAGGTTTGGCAAAAATAGGGTACTCGCTAAAGAGCTGTTGTACTTCTTCGGCCTTCGCCATTTGTGCGGTCGATTGCGCCCCACCTTTACGTCCTGTGTCGATCAAAATCTCGAACGGCATGATGCCTTTGAAATGTTTCTCGAAAAATTTCAAGTCGGTATAAACGCGGTCGTGTTCAGGAATATCGTCGACAATAAAGCTTAAGGCATTCAAACGTGTGATACCAAGCGTTGCTATGAGTACGAGTACACCCGCAATGCCGAAAATGTACTTTCTACGGTTAGCAGTAATACGAATGAGCCACTCGAGCAGCGCGTTGATATTCTTGTTTTCGAGGTGTTTGATTTGTTTCTGCTCGGGAGCTGGTAAATAACTAAACACCGTTGGGATCATGACGATCGACACCATAAACACCAGCATGATGCTAATAGATACCACCAGACCAAACTCTTTGAGTATCGAACTGTCGGTGAAATAAAACACACCAAAACCTATAGCCGTAGTAGCGTTGGTGATCAGGGTTGCGATGCCGATTTTTTCGATTATTCGGCTCAACGCTTTGATTTTGTTGCCGTGTTTTCTGAATTCATCGTGGTACTTATTGAGTAAATACACACAATTGGGTATGCCAATCACCACAATGAGCGGCGGAATGAGCCCCGTGAGCATGGTGAGCTTGTAGCCGAATAGCTGTATAAGCCCCATGGCCCAAATGGCACCGACAACCACCACCAATACCGGAAACAATACGGCCGAAATGGATCTAAAAAATAGGAATAGAACGAGTCCGGTTACTGCTACAGCCAACAAACTAAATAGCTTTAACTCATCGGCTACTTTCGTGGCGAAAATGGTACGTATGTAAGGCAAACCCGAATAATGTACCTCAAGGTCGTGCTGTACGCCAAAGGCATCCATTACTTTTTCTATCTCTTTAACCACCTTCACCCGGTCGGGCGAGTTAAGCACCTTCCTGTCGAAGCTGATGGCCATCAAGGTGGTATTGCTCGAACTATTGAGCAGTATGCCCTCGTAAAGTTTGTTGGCCGACAAGGCCTGCTGAATTGCATCAAGATCGTCTTGGTTCTGCGGAAGCTCCTTGACGATGGGAACAAAATCAAATCGACGACGTATACTATTCTTTTCCAGCGCGGGCAGGTTGCTAATGCTCACTACATTTTGAACCATATCGAGCTTACCTACACGCTCGGTTACCTTGGCCCAATCATTGAAAAAATCAAGTTGAAACAGGTCGTCGGTTTGTACACCTACTACCATGATGTTGCCGTCAACCCCAAAGGTTTTTCTGAATTCTTGGTAGGCTATCCATTCCGGGTCGTCGGAAGGAATCAGCTGGTTGCCCTCGTACGACATTTTCACCTGCACAGCCTGCCACAGCATGACGGCTGTAGTTAAACTAAGTGCAACCAAGAGTGCAGTTCTATTTCGCAGAATAAATCGGGCAAATTTGACCCACATAAACGGTAAAAATTAGGTAAAGATACTGCCTTTCGGGCAAAGGCATAAGACCTTCGAAGCACATACAGGTTTAATCACGCACGTTTACTTTTTAACCAACCAAAAAAAAACCGCCCGTAGGCGGTTGTTTTTCAATTTGTTGCCATTAGAGCAACGATACAATTTTTTCGTCGAGCGGATTCACCGATGAGGGGAATACTTCGAGGAGGTTCCCTTTTTCGTCGATTAAGAATTTGGTGAAATTCCAACGTACCTCAGCGTCCTTTACGCCGTTTAACGACTTGCTCATCAGCCACTGATAAAGCGGGTGGCGCTTGTCGCCTTTAATGACCACCTTTTCGGTCATTGGGAAACTTACTCCGTAGTTCTTTTCACAAAATTCGGCGATTTCCTTTTCTGAACCGGGTTCCTGTCCGCCAAAGTCGTTGCACGGGAAACCGATAACTACCAGTTTATTGCCATATTTTTTATGCAGCGCTTCTAAATCTTTGTACTGACGCGTATAACCACATTCTGAAGCGGTATTTACGACTAAGATTTTTTTGCCCTTAAACTGCGCTAGCGACATCTCCTTCCCATCGATAGATTTGAATTTATAGTCGTAAACCGATTTAGAGGGTGGTGTAACAAGCATAATGAGACTGAGTAAGAAGGTGTATAGCATACCATGTGGTTTATAGTCCTAACACTTCAACCGACAGCTTTGTTCATCGATCTTGCACAGCCTGGTCAATCGGTTCGTCTAATTGTGTGTTGCGGATCATTAAAGCCGTAGAAATCGCTGCGAGCACAAGCTTATGTTCTTCGCTCAGCGAGTCGTGGAGCCATACTTTTCCATTGTTGATGATCTCTACAGCGCCTCGGGCTTTCGGGCCGTCGTAAAATTCGTAACCGAAGTTTTCGATACTCCAGCTTTTACGGCCTTCAAATTTGCGTACACCCACTATATCGTAGTTTAAGCCACTTCCTTTGATGTAGCCGTTGGTTTTAAGTACAACCCAGTTGTTGTTGGGGTTGTAGAGAATAAAATCGTAGTGTTTGCCCGAAGAAGGGACAAATACTGTTCCTGCAAAGTAATGTTTGTAGTTCAGGGGTATACCGAAGTATTCGTTGATGATGGGTAATTCGGTATTCCGAAACTTTCCTATCGCCGAAACTTCGGCTCGCATGCTGTCGGCGTTGTACTGGATGTAGGATAGTTTTTCGCTGGCGCCCTGAAAACGCAGGATAAAGGGTATGTCGTACTTTACCGTCCAGCCACGACGTATACGACTAGTGGAGTAGTCGCCAAAGCGAACTACCTGATTAATCATCCAGCCTTGTTTGCCGCTTACGGTATAACGGGTCGATTCGGCCTTTAGATCGGGGTGAATACGAATGTCGGGAGTTTTACAAGCCTGTAAAAACACAAAAAAGACTACAAATAGGGCTATATTTCTCATGAAGTTGGGTTAAAAACCAACGCATTGAAAAAATTATGCCAGAAAAGAAAGTTCTCGCGGCACTATACGATAACGAAACTGAAATGGACGAATACCAAACTCCACTATCAGTATTTCATAACGCCCTACCATTGCAAGGGTGAAAGCCAATACACTAAGGTAAACGAAAGTGGATATAATCACCTCTTCGAGCCAAAACCCGCCAAAACTGTAAATCCAGGCTTTATCGGGCTCATTTGGTAAAAAGAGCACCTGAACACTATCGCCGGGAGCTAGTGGCAGGTTGGCCACGCTGTTGAACTCGTATACTGTTTCATTGTGCCAAAACCTCACTACGGGAGTATGCTGGCTGTACTCTTTCTGACGGTATCGTAAGGTGTGTAGTTCGGCTATTGTCCCTGCCGTTATTTCGCCACTCAAAATGTAAAACACCCTATTGGCTACATTCAAGGTGATGACCAACACAGCGAGGAAAGCAGCAAGCTGGTAACGACTCAATTGAATGGCCTTGCTGACTCGCTTTTCTGCGATTTCTCCTTTTTTCTGCAAGTAATTGTAGCTGTTTGGCTGGTTTCTGCGCATTCAATTGATTCTTTTGTGAAGGAGTTAGCCACAAGATGTGGCAGCCATGCCTTAGTCAACTTTTACCGGGGCTGGAGCTCCATATTCTAAATGCCAACGTTCGCCAAAAGAGGATTGATAAAATAAGCCAATAGTTGTTCCCTCTCCCCTAATTTTTGATAGTATATCCATCAGTAGGTAGGGTGCCAACGAATCACCTGTGAGCTCAAGTAAGGCAATTTCTTTTTGCGCGGGTACAACTCGGCCAGCGTAAATATTGGAGGTAAGTAATCCTTGAACACTGTCAATTGCACGATGTCGAGCGTACAAATACTGAGGAAGGTCGAGCGGGTACACACTGTCCTTTTCTTTGACATACACACTGTCAATAAAAGCGGGACCGATGCCGTCGTTCGTGAGCACTAATTTATAAAATCGACTTCCAGACCCGTGATTCATAACCGTGATATACGGTAGTACCGACATACGCTGTTGTTCTCGCATAAGCCTGGTTTGATACGCCAATACAGTAAGCGTCATCAAACTCACCAATACTGCACTAATTCCGAGTAGTCTGTCGGCACTCCAAGGCTTGCGAACAGGTTTTTTTGGCTTGTTCATGTACGAATCTAGTTAAAACAGTCAATTCGAGAAAGTATCACACAAGGTAATCGTCTAACGTAAATCGACTAAAACCAAACAGCCGCAGTAATCCTTTACCGCGGCTGTTGTAATTCGTGAACTGTAAGCTTTTTTAATAGCCGAAATAGCCAAAGCGGAAATGGAGACCTACTGTTGGTCGGTTGAAGTCGGCAGCGCTTACATTGGGAACATTCAAATTCACGCCACCCATATACCGATAACCCACTACAATTCCGGCACGAAACCAGTTATTGATGTTCATCTCGGCTCCAACTTCAGGGTGCAACGACCATATTGCGTCGGTACGGTCGTTTACCGAGTTATCGTTATTTACTTCGTAGTTGATGGCTCCACCACCGACTTTCACCGACAGATAAGGATGTAACAACTTTTCTCCCACTGGGGTCCACCCCAACCACAAACCACCTGTTCCTATTTCTAAATCGTACGTAGTGGTATTGATGGTATTGAAGTTTTCGTAAAACTCCCCCTGACCATAGCCGCCAACGAAGAAGTTGTTCAAAATCACTCCTCCACCTCCACCGCTTGCCACTGTGGTGCGCCCGTTCAAGCTCGCGATGTGCAGCATGGGGCCACCAAAGCCACCAACTCTTTTGTTTTTGAGGCTGCCCATCAAGGTTTGTTGCTCTTGTGCCGAAACTTGCCCAAACATCAGGAGGGAAAATAGTACTAGGAATATTTTTTTCATGATTTTGACTTTATACCCTCAAGTACGGATAAGCAGGGCAAAAAGTTCAGCTTTTACTTACTTTTTTGAGCAAAGTCGAGTGCCTGCTCCAGCCATACTTTTTGTACTGGCTTTGGGATAAATCCATCCATACCGTAGCTGATACAGCGGCTGCGTTCTTCGGTGACTACTCCAGCCGACAAGGCAAAAATTGGCGTAGTATTGCCTTGCTCGCGCAAGTGTTTTGTCGCTTCTAAGCCGTCGCAAACAGGCATCTGCACGTCCATGAGAATTAAGTCGAACGATTCACTACAGGCTTTTTGAATAGCTTCTTCACCATTCGCGGCTTCTACAAGTTCAATATCAGGATCTATTTGATGCAACATTTTGCGCGTGAGCAGCACATTAAGTGGTACATCGTCGGCCACCAATACCCGCATTCCTTTAAAACGACGTCTAAACCCTTCCTCTTTTTTCGACACCTCTTCGTTCAATAGAGTATGCTGGCCGCTTTCCAATGCGGTGAGCTGCTGGTAAAGGGTGTGTATGCGCAGTGGTTTTTCGATGCGACCCTTGAGATTAACCTTTTCATACAGCGCCTCTTCGCGGTTGCGACCGCTGAGGTGCACACAATAGAGGGCTACTTTACTCCAAGCCTCAGGCAACTGCAGGAAGAGAGCTAGCAATTCGTCGCTGCTCAAATGTTCAACCGATGCCTCATCAACCAGCATCACATCGGGTGCAGCTTGCTGGTGAATAGCGCGTAGAAGCTCCTCCACAGTTCCAAAAACAGTGGGTACTAAGCCTAGACGTTTAATTTTGGAAGCACTCAAGGCCGCAGTTGGTGCATGCTGCTCCAAGATCCAAACATTTTGGATAATGCTCAGTGGCGGATAGGTTACCAGTTTTGATTGAGCTGCACAAGGCAGTACCAGCGTAAAAGTAGAACCTATACCGTAGGTACTTTCCACGCGAATTTCACCGCCCTGTTTTTTTGCTAAAAATGATGAAATAGCCAATCCTAAACCTGTACCTCCAAACTTCCGTGTAATGGATACATCGGCTTGATTAAAAGCCGTGAATAGCTTTTTCATCTGTTCCTCTCGCATGCCGATGCCCGTGTCGCGTACTTCAAACGCCAGGTTTTTGCCATCGCGGTACACGCGCAATAACACTTCGCCTTGCTCGGTAAACTTTACGGCATTGCTCAACAGATTTACGAGTATTTGTTTCGTTCGAACTGGGTCGGTAACGATTTTTTCGGGAGCTTCGGGGTCCACGTCTACCAACAACTCGAGTTCTTTTTGAGTTGCTTGGAATTTGATGATATCTACCGCCTGGTCTACGAGTTCATTCAAAGAAATCTCGGCGGGCTCAAGCTCCAGTTTGCCGGCTTCTATTTTCGAAAAATCGAGTATGTCGTTGATGAGGTCGAGCAATGAATTTGCCGACTGGCTGGCATTTTCGGCATATTGCAGTTGGGTGTTACTGAGTGGAGTACTCAAGAGTAATTCCGAAAAGCCGATAACCGCATTTAAGGGAGTTCGTAGTTCGTGGCTCATATTGGCCAAGAATTCCGACTTCGCCTTATTGGCTTTTTCAGCGGCTTCTCGTGCATTGGCTAGTTCTCGTTCGGTTCTGGCTCGAAGTTGTACATTTACCAACATGCGGGCAAACAAATCAAGTAAAACCCGTTCGCGTTCTGTGTAAAAATGGTGATTCACCACCGAGTCGAAACCCACAAAGCCTACCAACTGATTACCGGAAAGCATGGGTACGGTCATGAGGCTTTTGATGCCTTGTGGCTCCAAAATTTCTCTCAACCCGCTGTCGGGAGGGAGGTTGTTTAGGTCCGCAATATAAAAATGCTCGCCATTGCTGTGCCGTTCCATCCAGTCGGGTATCATGTCTACAGGCACTTCTTGTAGGTTTTCTATCTCAGGTTGAATCCCTTCGGCACACCATTCGTGGGTATTGCTGCAATGCCCTAAGTGGAGGTCGTACCTGAAAATATACGCTCTATCGGCTGAGACAAACGTTGCCATTTGCTCCAGCGATTGATGTATGGTGCTATCTAGTTGTTCGGGCCGCAGGTTGATATAGGTATTGGAAAGGTCGAGCAGTAAATCGTGCATCGATTGTCCATCGATGTTTTGGGTTTTGACTTGCGTATGTACCGGCAGGGTTGACGAATTGATGGCTTCGGGAGCAGGCATTCCTACCACGCTGAAGTAGTTTTTTTGCGTGTGATAGGCGTTAATCAAATATCTGCAGCCATCAGATGCGTCGAGGAAAAAAGATACAGCCGAACCTGACTTCAACTGTTGGTATACTTCAGGTGTGGCCGTGAATAAATTCAAAAAGCTGTAACCGTTATGTTGGAGCTCTTCGGGCGTGAGGCCTATCATTTTACCAAAGGCCGAATTTGCAAAAACGAGATTGTCGGCACTTCCCTCTCCATCTTCCAACAGCAGGTGGCGGCTGTAGGCCACGGGTGCTTGTTCCATCAATAGATGGAAGTCGGCGAGCTGGCTTTCGTTGGCTTTGATGGTCACAGTTTACGTTTTACTTTCGTTTGCGGCTCGCAAACTAGTACCTAGCTGTTGTTTGCTTTGCTCGATTCGTCAAGTGCAGCCGAATGGTCGATGAATGAATGGTTCGTCGAAGATTTTTATGAATTCGTCGGCAGCAGCCATCGCAAAAAGCTTTCTATCTTGGCATTCGTTTTTATCATGTTAAAAAGATTCTTTTTTGCTTTCACCGGCTACCGCTTCCTTCAGGGATTTTACGAGAAGTTATTTACCCTGGCGTTACGTGGTATGAACTACGGCAATGGCGGTAACTACCGCGAGAGTGGCGAAAAGTGGGTAATGGAGTTTGTTGGGCGTTCTTTTAGCGACGAAAAGTTGGTGGTATTTGATGTGGGTGCTAATGTAGGCAACTACGGACGTGCACTTCGGTCGATACTCGGCAAAAGGGCCAGCATACATGCTTTTGAGCCCTCCGCAGCAACCTTTGCTAAACTGCAGGCAGTGCTGGGCGATGACCCATCGGTTATGTTGAATCATGCCGGCCTGAGCAATGAACCAGGGGTGCTAACGCTCTACAGCAATGCCGAGGGGTCGGATTTTGCCTCGGTGTATCCCCGCAATTTGGATCATCACGGGGTACAAATGAACCAAAAAGAAGAAATTCAGCTAAAAACGCTGGATGACTATTGTGCTGAGAAGATCATAGATCGCATTCACTTTTTGAAATTGGATATCGAAGGGAACGAGCTCAACGCACTAAAAGGTGCTCGCAACTTGCTGGATAAGGGCGCTATTGCCATGATTCAGTTTGAGTTTGGTGGCTGTAATGTGGATGCTCGCACCTATTTCCGCGATTATTGGTTGCTACTGCACAATCAGTTTCGGATTTACCGTATCCTGAAAGATGGTTTGGCAGAAGTGAAACAATACAACGAAAACTTCGAAATATTCGCCAACATCAACTACTTGGCGATTAAACGCTAGCGGCTAGCCTCGCTTGGAGATGCGGTTGCCGCTAATGCTGCGTTGGCGACTGCAACGAAATCGACTTACATCGTCGCTTCTTTTGGCTTGGTGCTTGGTCGCACGACCTTGCACTCTGGCACGCCATTTTTTCCAATTTTTGAGCGTCATTTCACGCTTCATCAACCAAATCACCTCCGTTTCGTTGAGCCCAAACTGAAAACGGATTGCCTCAAAGGGTGTACGATCTTCCCATGCCATTTCAACGATACGGTCGATTTCCACCGGGCTCAATGGCTTCGATTCGCTATTCGTTGCGGGTTGGTTCATCGGTTATTTTGCTGCTTGAGCTGCTCTATTTCTTGCCAAAGCGCTTCGGCCTCGGCTTGTTTGCTGTCGGCAGCTTTGCGGTCGGAACGACTCAACACATAGGCTTCTTCGAGCAACTTTTTGTAGCGCTCTTCCATTTTTTGCAGCGGAGATTTTTTATTCAGAAAGCCGAACATGGTTTTTATGAATGAACCATCGGTTCGGGAAATAGTTTGACAGCAATCCCTTTTTTAGCATTGAGCTTGACGAAGACCTAAAAACGGTATCCGAGGCCGAAGGAAGCTGCCAAAAACGAGGTTTTCACCAGTTCGGGCAAAGAAGTGTAAACGTAGTCGAGCTGCAACTTAGGGTACCAACCGTTTCCTTTCTCAGAGTGGGGAAATAAATAATACGTACGTGCCGAAAGTCCGATTTGTGGGGAGAACATCAAGCCTGAATTATCGGTAACTTGTTCATTTAAGCTACCTCCCGGACCATTCGCGAGCCGAATGTAGGTGTTACGAACATTGAGCCCACCTCCAGCTACAATTCCTGCTTGCAGGTATAGCTGATGGGTTGGATTCAATTCGACGATGTACCAATGTAGCTGCATGGACGTTTCGGTTATATCGCCGCTTTGCGAGAGGAATGAGTTGATGCCGCCATCGCTGTAGCGGTAGGCATACGAACGCACATATAAACCCAGTTGAAGTGTTTGTTTTATCAATCCAGAACGTGGTTGGTGAAGCTCTACACTCAGCTGATAGCCGGTACGTGGAGTTACATCCGACGAATAGGGACTAGATTCGCGCGACTTGAGCCCATAAACAGTATTTAGTCCTGCTTCAATCGCAAGGGTTTGCCCCCACAATAACGAAGGCAACAGGAATAGGATAAGATGTAGCAAGAATCTCATCATCTAATGTAATAAAAAATTCCCAACACATCTTGAATGTTACAGTTTCTTTTTCAAAGTCGCTAAAATGCACGTATTTCATACAAATTACCTGCAATGGATAGCCGTTTTCACCAACAAATAGATTTTCTAAATCAGATAGACCAGCTCAAGCACATTCTCCGAAAAACACGCGTTTTGGGTGGAAGTAGACATGAGAACTCAGCCGAACACAGCTGGCACTTGGCGGTGATGGCCGTGATTTTGAGCGAATACAGCAGTGAACCCATCGACTTGAATAAAGTAATTCGAATGCTCCTGATCCACGATTTAGTAGAAATTGATGCTGGCGATACCTTCTTTTTTCATAGTGATGCACGTGCCGATGCCGTAGCCAAAGAGCAAGCGGCTGCAAAACGGATTTTTGGACTTCTCCCTGCCGACCAGGCCAGTGTTTTCCTTGCTTTGTGGGAAGAATTTGAATCCTCCGGCAGCCCAGAAGCGCGTTTTGCAAAAGCCATTGATCAGTATGCACCCATGCTACAAAACGCAGCGAATGAGGGAGGGACCTGGAAAGAATTTCAGGTAGACTACCACACTGTGCTAGACAAGAAAAAAACGGTCCGTGAAGCTACACCCCGCCTTTGGGAACATACGCTGGAACTGCTCGACGAAAGCCATCGCAACGGTCACATCGAAAAGTTTGAGCTTTGATTAGGCGTAATACTCGATAATTACTTTCTGGCTATTGGGTCAGAAGTGCGAGCTAGGATAGTTTTTGTGCAATCACGATGCGGTGTTTGTTGCTCACTCGGTGCGGGCGGCCGAATACGACCAATTCGTTGTAGGTGATGGTTAAACCAAGTGTTTTCAAACGCGTTTCGAGCCATCCTTCGGGGTAGTACCATACGTCCATCTGGATTTTCCCATCGCTACTCCATTCACGACCCGAAAATGCATAATCCGCTTCAATGTGGCTCCAATATAGGCTGCCGCCTTTTTTTAGCAGAGCAACTAGCTTGGCAAGTACAGACTCATTCTCGGCGGCATTCAAATACGGACTGCAAAAAGCATTTATCACGAGGTCGTACTCAACCGATTGTGCGCCTAGCTCGCGTACATCCAATGGCTCAAAGCGAGCTTCTGGTACTGTGGTTTGAGCCAGGGCTACCATCGCAGGGGCGTAGTCGTACCCAAGCCAGTCGAGCCCGGGATGCCGGTCCAAAAAATACCGCGCCAGTATTCCAGGCCCTGTGCCTATTTCCAATACTTTTTCGTTACCCAGCAATGGTTTTAGGAGCTGATTCCAGGCGTCGGCATAACTTCGGTCGGGGCCAAACTGCTTGAGGTACCAGTCGGCCACCTCGTTCCAGCCAGCTTGCGTAGATGCGTGACTCATTTTTTTTGCGAACGGTTTTCTTCTACTCTATAAAGTATGATGTCTCGGATGAGCGAAAGGGGTAAGGCCTGATTGTGCGGAAATTGCACCGAACCTTTGCCTTGTTTATATCCTTTCAGTCGTTCTTGAAACGCACTGTGACCCGTAGGAGTCGCGTAAAACCCGGTATGGTGTTCAAACCCTGCAAAGTACAACAGTGGCTTTTTGTTTAATCGGTAGGCCGGCATACCATACGCAAAATGTTCTTCAGCATCGGCTGCACATTCGTGAATTAAATTTCTTATCAGTCGTAATCGTTCAAGTTTTTCTCCTGAAAAATCGAGTAAATAAGCGTCAACTTCCGGGTGGTTCACCATAATTCTCCTTGAGCATGAAGATAAAAAAAGCCGGACATTGCCGGCTGTTTAATCGCTGTTTTCCGATTATTTGGATGCATGTGTGATGAGTTTTAAGTCATGAAAAACCCCATTGGCGTTTTTCAACTCGGTTTGCCAAGCATAGGTGCTTGTTGCTAAACCTAGTTCGGCAAAATTCATCTCTATACGATGTTTTCCTGCTTCTAAACCATACATATTTTTTCGATAACATTCGCGGCCTTGCAAATCGTAGAGGCGAATGGTTACATCGCCAGGAAGTAGTAACTCGATGGGTAATGTGGTTTTATCGGTGTACGGGTTAGGGTAGTTCTGACCAACTAACATGTTCTTAGCAGCTTGTTTTTCGAGTTGACCAAAACCAACCGTTCCATTGCCTTGCACACTCACTTCTAGTGTACTATCATAGCCTCCCGTGGTGCTATTTGGTGTTAAGGTGGCTAGCTGGTACTGATAACCATCGGAGAAAATATTATCGCTACTGTAAGTCAACGGGTCTACGCCTTTGGTATAAACTCCTGAATTGGAAGTGTATAACGCATTTTTAGCAGTGAGGTCAAAAGTTAATTGCGAAACTGCCGAGTAACTTGAACTTACGTATACCTGAAAATGAATGTGACAAATTCGTCCGGTATACCAACCTGGAAAAATGGTGGTGAAGTTCACTTCGCCATTGGCATCGGTAATTTGATAACCGCGTAAGTAAGTGAGCCCAGCTTGTCCTGGGTTGTTCGTTTGGCTGTAGCCCGAATACAAACCGTCTTTATCGCAATGCCAAATGTTCACGCGTACATTTTGCATGGGCAAACAGTTACCCAAGCCGAGTATTTTTAGTTTCAAATTGAGTTGAACACCTGCTTTGCCTTCGCGAATATCTTGACGGAAGAAAGTAGTGTTAGCTGTTAGGTCGAGCGGAAATGGACCTGCGGTTTCACTTGGAATGAGCACGCAGCTGGTAATTTCGTCGTTTTTTGGGGCTGCCAATAGGCCGGGACTTGGTAATACGCTTGCTGCACCTAGTACTCCAAGCGATTTTAAGAATTCTCGTTTGTTCATCGTAAAAACTTATAGTGGTTAAACCTAAGCTTTTAACGACTTTCAGCCAATTAATTACGAAGAATAGACATTAAAAATAGCTTAATATATGAGCCGTATGGCCCCGCTTTGTTGACGCATGGCCCCTAAGCTAAACTGATAATCGGTTTGGTAATAGTAAACTCCGTCGGCTACCCGATGACCTTGAAATTCGCCATTCCAAGCTTGATCTAAACGGTCGGTATGGTACAACAGCTGCCCCCAGCGGTTGTAAATCCGCAACCCATACACGAGTGGCTCGCAGCTAAATACGGGTGCAAAGCTTTCGTTGAGCCCATCGTTGTTGGGTGAAAAGGCATTGGGAATGTTCACCCGGCAGTTTTCACGAGAACACTGTCGTAATTCGGCAGTGAGCGAAAGCGTATCGGCTCCGCATGGGGCATATACCCGAGCAGTGATGGCATAACTCCCTGGCCCGCTGTAGCGATAACTACTCCTATCTCCTGTGCCTGCACCGGGACCAACCGAGGCGGTATCGCCAAACGACCAAACAACCGAGTCGGTGGGGTAGTTGCTACGTAACGAAACCGTTATTTCTTCTTCGAAACAATCGCCAAGCTGTACCAAGTCGAATCGGCAACAGCCACCTACCGTCACGGTACGACATAGGTTCTGCACTGCTCCGCCCGGCTGTTGGTATTGGACACACACCCTGTAGTTGCCAGGAGCACTAAAACGGTGCTGTGGTGCAGCCGCTCCAGCCAGTTGCTGCTGCTGGTTGCTGCTGCCTCCGGCGGGGTCGCCAAAGTCCCAACTAAAAACGGGTGCGCTTCCTGCTCCGCTTACGTTAAAACGTAAAGCTTCGTTGATCAAACAACTGTCGCCCTGCAGCGATATGCTGCCTGGGAGGCTCAAATTACAGTCGATGACTTGCCAGGTGAAATTTAATTGGCGGTTCGAACATTCTGTCACCACCTGGGCGGTAATGGTATATAGTCCGGGCATGCTAAACCGGTGGCTCGGAGCGAAACCAGTCGCCGTATTGCTCAAGCCGCTCATGGGGTCGCCAAAATTCCAGGTAACAGCTAAGATTTTAGCTGTGTCGCGAAGACCGAATAGGGTAGCCGACGATAAACAACTGTCGGTTGCCGTAATGGCGTTCACCACGGGAATGTAGGGCCTGTCGGTGGCGTAGTACACCCACAACGGAAGTCCATAACCGCCTACACTTTGCGTGGGAAATAAATTCGCACGATAATCAGCCGATACGCCCAACTCATCGGGGCAGTTGATTTTGTCGATGGTGCCGCTGTTGATGTAGATTTTATGGTCGGGACCCAACTGCATCGATGCCCCGTCGAGGGTGCTGATCACTGTGGCCGAAGCGGCTATGGTTGCTGCAACACCCGAACTCAAATCGTATTGCACTACATCCAATAAATTAGCTACATACAGCTTTGTACCGTCGGGCGAAAATTCAACCCCATAAGGAAACGAAGCTGGAGAACGGGCTGTCCAAGTTAGCGGGTTGGTGACTTGCCCGGTAGCACGGTTGAAATCGTACAATTCAATGGTCTGATTAAAAAAATTCCCCATTGCGAGCTTGGTCATTTGCCGGTTGAACTTCATATGCCCTGCGCCGTTACCGTGCTGGCCACCCACGATGCTTACTACCGGGATGGTACTGAATCCTGAAGCCAAAAGTTCGAATGCATAAAACCCGTTACCGGGGTTGTCTTTGGTGATCACCCACAGGCCATTGTTTAAATTATTGGGTAAAGTTTGCAGCTTTTCGCTGCGCAGGGAGGCATCTAAAATCACGTTTTTTTGCCCAGGTACGATGCCGCCAAGTCCTCCATCTAAGGTCATATCTACCAAAGAATAACGCAAGCCGTTGTTCGAGCCTTGCTCGTCGATGGTAACGATATAATACTGCGTGGTGCTGCCCGGTCTGGGGGCTATAATTGCAGCGGCGGTCGACGATTGCAGCAAAACGCTCCCGCCGAGCAGGCCAGTGCCATTGAGCATCACCTGGTTGTTACGGTTCCAAACGGTAAGGCCATCGGTATAAAACAACAAGGCCCCCGTATTGCGGTCGGCTATCGAAGCGGAACCTTCAGCAGCAGATAGTGCCGAAGGTGCATAACTTGCTGGATTGGTCAAGAAGCTGAGGCCTGCGCCTGCACCAAAGCGCCATTGGTGATTTTGAAGCTGTGCTTGTGCAAGCGGTATACTAAACAGAAACGCTGTAAGCAGCAGTAAACTACGGATGCGCATGGTTGTTATATGTCGTAACAACCCAGCCCTGTGCCTTAGGTTTTATGTATTACGATATTTAACATTTTAGATAGCTGTAAGCATCAACCTCTTTACTGCCGACAACCATTTTTTTTAGTGCACCGTAATCACATATTTCGGCGGTATTGACCTCCCACCTCGTACAAAGCACGTGTGATTTGTCCGAGCGAACAGTATTTCACCGCTTCCATAATGCCTTCGAATACGTTCCCATTGCTCACCGCTATATCTTGCACCTGACGTAATAGCGCTGTGGCTTTTTGTGCGTTGCGGGCATGGAGCAGGCGCAGGGTCTCTATCTGAGCTTCCTTTTCTTCGGTGGTTGCTCGAATCACTTCCTGCGGGATGATCGTAGGCGAGCCTTTGCTACTCAAAAAGGTATTTACCCCAATAATCGGTAGCTCGCCAGTATGTTTCAGCATCTCGTAGTGCAGCGATTCTTCCTGTATTTTGTTACGCTGATACATGGTTTCCATCGCACCAAGCACCCCTCCACGTTCGGTAATGCGGTCAAATTCGGCCATAACGGCTTGCTCTACCAGGTCGGTAAGCTCCTCGATGATGAACGACCCTTGGTTGGGGTTTTGGTTTTTGGCTAAACCGAGCTCATTGTTGATGATCATTTGTATGGCCATGGCGCGACGTACCGATTCCTCAGTAGGCGTAGTAATGGCTTCATCGTAGGCATTGGTATGCAACGAGTTGCAATTGTCGTAAATGGCATACAAGGCCTGCAGAGTGGTTCTAATGTCGTTGAAGTCGATTTCTTGGGCGTGCAACGACCTTCCCGAGGTTTGGATGTGGTATTTCAGCATCTGGCTGCGCTCGTCGGCTTTGTACTTCAGCTTCATGGCCTTGGCCCAAATGCGGCGGGCCACACGTCCTATCACTGAATACTCCGGATCGGTGCCATTGCTGAAGAAAAAGCTAAGGTTGGGCGCAAACTTATTGATGTCCATGCCACGGCTCACGTAGTACTCAACAAAGGTGAAACCGTTGGCGAGGGTAAAGGCAAGCTGAGAAATGGGGTTGGCGCCGGCCTCGGCGATGTGGTAACCACTAATCGATACCGAGTAAAAGTTGCGCACGTTTTTGTCGATGAAAAACGATTGCACATCGCCCATCAGCCTCAACGAAAATTCGGTGCTGAAAATGCAGGTATTTTGGGCTTGGTCTTCCTTGAGAATGTCGGCTTGCACCGTGCCTCGCACACTACTTAAGGTGCGTGCTTTGATGTCGCGATAAACCTCTTCGGGCAATACTTGATCGCCAGTAACGCCCAAAAGCATCAGTCCTAGTCCGTTATTGCCTTCGGGCAATTCGCTGGCTTGGTAGCGTGGGCGAGCCACCCCTTTTTGTTTGTAGAGCTCGTCGATGCGGGCATTCACCTCGTCTTCGAGGCCATTTTCGCGGATGTACAACTCACACTGCTGGTCGATGGCGGCATTCATAAAAAAGCCGAGCAGGATGGGGGCTGGTCCGTTGATGGTCATCGACACCGAGGTGGCGGGGTCGCAGAGGTTGAAGCCGCTGTACAGTTTTTTGGCATCGTCGAGGCAACAAACGCTTACACCCGAGTTGCCAATTTTACCGTAAATATCGGGGCGGTAGTCTGGGTCGTTGCCGTACAGGGTCACCGAATCGAAGGCGGTACTTAAGCGTTTGGCTGGCAAGCCCAACGATACATAGTGGAAACGTTTGTTCGTGCGCTCTGGCCCGCCTTCTCCGGCAAACATACGCGTTGGGTCTTCGTTTTCGCGTTTGAAGGGAAACACGCCTGCCGTGTACGGAAACTCGCCGGGCACATTTTCCTGTAAGTTCCAGCGCAAAATGTCGCCCCAGCCTTTGTAGCGTGGCAGGCTTATTTTGGGTATCTGCAAGTGCGACAAACTTTCGGTGTGGGTCTTCACCCGTATGTCTTTGCCACGCACCTGATACACATATTCGGCATTTTTGTAGCGCTGCACCTTGTCGTCCCAAACTTCGAGCAGGTGTTTGTTTTCGCCATCGAGCTTACGTTCGAGGGCTGCAAAGCTGCTCTCCAATGTTTGGATGGTCGTTTCTAATGCGGCTTCGGGCTGACCCGACTTGGCTTGTCCTTTCAGTGTATTAATGGTTTCACGCAACGCATACAGTTTCTGCGCCAGCTCGCTCTGCTCGCCAACCCATTGGTCGTAATTGCGAATACTCTCCGTGATTTCGCTGAGGTAACGCGTACGGTGTGGTGGGATGATGTATATTTTTTCGCTTTGCTCGCGGCTGGCAACCATTTGCGTGGCCAGCGGAGCGCCAGTTTTGGCGACAATTTTTTCGATGACCGATTTGTACAGCCGATTCATGCCCGGGTCGTTGAACTGACTGGCAATGGTGCCGAACACCGGCATGGTAGCTGGGTCTTCGGTCCAGCGTTGGTGGTTGCGCTGGTATTGCTTTTGCACATCGCGCAAGGCATCTAAAGCTCCTCGTTTGTCGAATTTGTTGAGTGCGATCAAATCGGCAAAGTCGAGCATGTCTATTTTTTCGAGCTGCGTGGCTGCTCCATATTCTGGCGTCATCACGTACAAGCTCAGGTCGCTATGCTCGATAATTTCGGTGTCGCTCTGACCAATACCCGAGGTTTCGAGTATGATGAGGTCGAAACCTGCAGCACGGGTAACATCCACCGCGTCTTGCACGTATTTGCTCAGCGCCAGGTTGCTTTGGCGCGTAGCCAGTGAGCGCATGTACACGCGAGGGTTATGGATGCTGTTCATGCGGATACGGTCGCCAAGCAGCGCCCCTCCGGTTTTGCGTTTCGACGGATCTACCGAGATGATGGCGATGGTTTTGCCTTTTTCGATTTGGCCGTCTTCCATAAAATCGAGCAAAAAGCGACGAACCAGCTCGTCGACCAGGCTCGACTTCCCTGCACCACCGGTGCCGGTAATGCCCAAAACAGGGACAATTTTGTTGTTTTTTGCCGTTTTTTCGGTTATCGAGGCACGTACCGATGCATACAGCTCCGGGTTGTTTTCGGCGGTGCTGATGAGCCTCGCGATGCTCAAAGGGTCCTTGTCGGTAATATGACTCAACTCGCCGTTGAGCGATACGCCGGTAGGGAAATCACACTGCTCGAGCAAGTCGTTGATCATGCCCTGCAGGCCCAATGCGCGGCCATCGTCGGGGGAGTAGATGCGGTTGATGCCGTACGCATGCAGCTCTTCAATTTCGGTAGGCAGAATGGTACCGCCACCTCCGCCAAACAATTTGATGTGGGCGGCTCCCTTTTCGCGCAGCAGATCGTACATGTACTTAAAAAACTCTACGTGCCCACCTTGGTAGGAGGTGATGGCAATGGCTTGCGCATCTTCTTGTATGGCACAGTTTACGATTTCGGCCACAGCTCGGTTGTGCCCGAGGTGAATAACCTCGGCACCACTCGACTGCAAAATCCGCCGCATGATGTTGATGGCTGCGTCGTGGCCGTCGAACAAAGAAGCGGCTGTAACGATGCGGATGTGGTTTTTGGGTTGGTAAATCGTAGAGTCGGCCTGCATACGTATGGGTTTACGGGACGGCAAATTTAACCAAAAAGCGGGGCATTCGAGCCGCTATTCCTCGAGTACTACCTGCGGACCTCCGAGGCTGCCTCGCGAACTGGCCAAAGCTGGCTTACGGTATTCTTCCAGATGCAAAAGGACGTATTTTTTCACCAAATCGGGCCGTTGCCTGCTGATGTGATGACTTTGCCCAGAGATAAATACCATACGCGCAGGAGCATTCTGGAGCATTTTTTCGGCATAGAGGATGTTGCGGGGATCTACTAAATCGTCGTCGCCCCCCTGAATGACAGTGGTAGGTTTGCTTATTTTCGGGAGCAGCTTTTCCAGCTTGCGCAGCTCGCGGCGGTGGCTGTATTTCTCGTCGGTGGCCACGTTCAAGGCGTCGGGGAGCAGATTGCGTACGCCATCGAGCAGACCAATGGGCGAAAACCACCAGAACTTTTCGAGGCGCGGGTCGATGGCTGGGGCCAACATCACGAAGGCATCTACCAGCTCAGGGTAATCGGCCGCCAGCTGCGCAGCAATGGGGCTGCCGTACGACCTGCCGAGCACGATGATGGGTCGGCAGTGTTTGTACCGTTCGAGTACCGCATGCAGCATGCGCGATTGATCTTCGAGGCCGATTAACGGATGGCCGTAGTCGGAGGCACCGTAGCCCGGGCGGTCGACCGATATCATCTGAAAATGCCGCTGCAGCTCGGGGTCTTCCATCAGGTTGAGGTAACCGTACCACGAGCCTGGCGCCCCATGAATGAGTAGCAGCAGGGGTAAGGTATCGTGGCCTATCTGGTGCCAGGCCAAGTGTCGTCCAAGGGTATCCACAGCAAAAGGAACAGGCTTGAGGGGCTTGTCGGCAAACCGTTGTTCTATTTGTGCTGGGCTGAGTGTCCATTTTCGGAAACACCCACCCAGGAATAAGCCGGCTGGCAACAGCAGTGCAAGTAGTAGCGCATAACGGTATATCGGCCTGAACCTGAGCATATCTGCTAAAATGCAGAAACACTTTAAATGGTTTAATGTAAACCTAAAAATTAATACGCATTTCACATCGCAGCACGATTCTCGGGGCTGAAACATACTGGCACGCTTTTCGTGAAGCCGGCCACGTAGATTTTAATTCCATGAAAACCCAACTTCTTTGCTCAAGCCTCCTTTTGGTGATGGCCCTTAGCGCTTGCAAAACTGCGCAGGTGCAACTTAAAACCAACCACAATACGCCCATGGATGTGTATCCGGTAGAAGGCCGGAACGACTGGCGATGGAAGCGTAAGGTAACTTTTGGCGAATACACCGCCTCCAACTTCCGAGGAGGCTGGGTGGGCAGCTATGAATTTCCCTTCTTTTTGCAGTTCAGAGGCAGCAAAGAGAAGATTTCGTTTGTGCAACGCGACCAAATGGGTGGAGAAGCCAAGGTATTGGCAGTCGATCGTTTCCGCACCGCCGAATTGCCTTTGGTGAAAGACTATTTCAACTTGCCGGTAGTTTACAAGCAGAATTTTGCCGGTACAGTTTACCTCCCGGCGAGGCAGCAGCATTACGATTTCTGGCTCAACTTCCCCGATGCCAATACCCCGCTCACCCGTACCGAAGGATTTATATTAACGCCTCAAGGTAAGGTGACCATCGAAGGCATTCAACAGCTCGAAGGCATGACGTTTAAGCTGCCCGGTAACTTGGGTTACAACTTTATCTATGCTGGTGAAGTAGTGGCTAGCGTAGATGCCATGGCAAAAGGTACGGTTTACCTCAAAAAAGAACTCGATCCGGAAATGAAATTGGTGCTGGTGGCAGTAGCTAATAGCATTTTGCAACGGACCAAATAAACGGAAGTCCGCTTCCGCGCTTGCTCTCTCGGCGAACCGCTGGCCCCAACAGGCTGGCGGTTTTTTTTGATGCGTATTGAGTGCTGCCTGATTTTTCTAGGTTTTGTATTAAATCGGACTTAAATGCCCACAATTATTTCGGAATGGACTAACTTTGTGCTATGCGTCGTTTTGGGGTACTTACGCTGGCCATCGTCTTTGTCATGCAGCACTTGCTGGTGGTGGTGATGTATGCCTCGTTTGAAGCCAACCGCGATTATATCGCCGAAGTGTTGTGTATCAACAAGGATAAGCCCAAATCCAATTGCGACGGCTATTGTTTCTTTATGCAAAAGATGAAAGCGGCCGATGAACAAAAAAGTTCGGCTACACTCATCGAAAAGTCGAATGTCGAGATTGCAGAAATTCGCAGCGAAAAGGTGTTTGTATCGCTGTTGATAGCATTTCCCGGGAAGTTGTGTGTACCCATCGCTTTAGGTGCAACTCACCTCGGGGCAGCAACCGGCATCGACCACCCGCCACGCGTTTAAATCAAGTCCGTACCATGTGCCTACAAGGCCATATTTCTTGATTTAAACCAAAAATTACCATGCAATTCAAATCTTATCTATTTGCAGTAGCGGCTGCTGCTACCCTTTTTACAGCCTGCACCAAAGAAGAAACGCCAGCGCCTACAACTCCTGGAGCTAGCACCACGGCGAAGTTTAAACTCGAATTCGATCACGATTTCAACGGTACGCTGTTCGCACTCAATACACCCTATGTCACCCGCGATAACGACTCGGTAAACATCAGCATGTTGCGTTATTATGTTGCTAACATACAACTGCAGAAAGCCGACGGAAGCTGGTGGACCGAAAACGAATCGTACTATATCGTAGATGCCAGCCAGGCCGCCAGCCTCATCATCGAGGTAGACTCTGTACCGCTGGCCGATTACAAGGCTGTGCGTTATATGATAGGCGTGGATAGCGTACGTAACTTCAGCGGCGTGCAAACAGGTGCACTGGCACCCAGCAATGGCATGTTTTGGAGCTGGAACAGTGGCTATATCTTCCTGAAGTTGGAAGGCACTACCAATGCATCGGCTAACCGTAACCTCAAATTTCACGTAGGTGGTTTTACAGGTGCCAATGCAGCCCAAGCCAAGATCGAGCATACTTTTGGTACCAGTACGCTGCGCGTTGTGGCCAATAGCGCACCACAAGTTCATGTGATGGTGAATGTCGATAAGATTTTCGACGGCGCTACCAACATCGACTTGGCTACAATTAACAATGTGCATATGCCGGGCGCAGCTGCGAAATCGGTGAGCCTCAACATCGCCACGATGTTCGAGTATGACCACATTCACAACTAAGCCCACCTTTTTTACTGGAGTTTGGAGCCCTTGGTGGCTCCTGCTCCTGTTTTTTTCGGCCTGCCGCGAGGAGTTGCCTTTTGTCAACAACCCACCGTCCGAGCAGGCTTGGGTGGCTCCTGCTCATTTTCCAGCTGCAGTCTACGATTTTGAACAAAATCCGTTGAGTGAAGCGGGTATTGAACTGGGTCGTGCCTTGTTTTATGATCCCATTTTGTCGCGCGATAGCAGCGTATCATGCGCCAGTTGCCACCACCCCCAGGCGGCTTTTACCGATCCAGGCAAAGCCATTAGCAGCGGCATCGACGGCCGTTTGGGCGTACGAAACAGTCCTGCACTCTTCAATTTGGCCTGGCAGCGTGAGTTTATGTGGGATGGCGGAGTAAATCACCTCGATGTGTTCCCGCTGGCACCTATCACCGAGCCTGCCGAAATGGACGAGAACATGCTCCATGTACTTCAGAAACTTCGTCGACATCCGCGGTATTCCCGTTTGTTTTACCAGGCCTTTGGGCCAGGTACTATCGACGATCGACGGTTTTTCCATGCCTTGTCGCAGTTTCAGGTACAATTGGTGAGTGCCAACAGCCGCTACGACCAATGGGTGATGGGTAAAAGCCAGCTTACAACCGAAGAACTGTTAGGTTATCAGCTTGTTCAGGAGCATTGCAGCGACTGCCATAGCGGCGTATTGTTCAGCGATTTTAGTTACCGGAATAATGGCCTCGACCATGTTTTTACCGATGCGGGCCGCGGACGCATCACTTTGCTTGCCAGCGATACAGGCCGTTTTAAGGTGCCAAGTTTACGTAACGTGGCGCTCACGGCTCCTTATATGCACGACGGTCGTTTTGCAACTTTGAGAGAGGTACTCGAGCATTACCGCCACGGTATTCAGCCATCTGCAACACTCGACCCGCTACTTACCAATAAAATCCCCCTCTCCCAAGCTGAAACAGCGGCTATTGAAGCCTTTCTCCACAGCTTAACCGATACCAGCTTCACGCAAAACGCCAAGCTGGCCAATCCTTTTACGCCATGAAGTCATTCGTTCTCGTTTTTATAAGTTTTTTCCTTGGCTTTCAGTCAACCTTGGCTTGCGATGTTTGTGGCTGCGCCTCCGGAGCCGACATGGGCAGCGTGATACCGCAGTTTCAGCGTAATATGCTCGGATTGCGGTACCGTAACACTCATTTTGTGCATACCGGCAACGAAGTGTCGCGGGTGGGTGATGCCCTGGTAACCGACGATTATTTACACGCCCTCGACCTTAACTTTCGGTGGTTTGTGCTTCCTCGTTTGCAGCTGGTGGCTAGCCTGCCCTGGCAGCAGCACATTCGAGTAAAAGACAACGGCCAAAGCAGCAGTATTCAAGGTTTGGGCGATTTACAGTTCACCGGGCAATATACTTGGGTCAATACGGCTCCCAGTCCCGAAAGCCCTTGGCGACATTTGCTGCTCACCGGCTTGGGCGTTCGGCTCCCGAATGGTCCGTTCCAGCAACGTACCGCGGAGGGATTGTTATATCCTGCCGCTTTTCAGATTGGCACAGGAGCCTATGCCACCAATTTGCAGCTGTTTTATTCGGTTCGCTACAAAAGGCTGGGATTGGTTACCGACCTCAACTTCCGACACTCCTTTGCGAGCGAGCTCAACTACCAATTTGGGCAACAATACTTCGGTGGATTTACAGGCTTTTATTGGTTCGACTTCGGAAAAGTTTCAGTTTTACCACAACTCAATTTGAGTATCGAAAAAATGGATTATGACAAAGAGTTTGGAAACCGAGTTCCACATACCGGTGGTAGACAGTACCTGGCGGGTGGAGGCATAGATGCATTTTACCAAAAGTGGTTCGTGAGCGTGCAGCTTCGCCGACCATTGGGTTGGAGCCTTCCCGAAGGTATGCCACAGCCAGGCAATCGGCTCTCGTTTACACTGGGTTGGTTTATTGATTCAACTACAAAAGCGGAAGGCAAACCGTAATAAAGTGGTCTTCTTTTGGGATTAGAAACGAGGTTTATTTCTCCAATATCCCCGCTTTTTGTCCTTTGCTTACCAGATACAATTGCTCCGACAATTCGTACAAATTAGTGCCATTGGTATTGTTAAAAACGATGATGGTTTTGTTATCGTCGAGGGTATGTATCCAGTTTGAACAAGCGCCCAAAATGCCGCCCGTGCGGTAAACAAAGGGTTTGTTAAAAGTGCCGTAGCCTTCGGCGTACCATACTCCTAAGCCTACGCCATTGAGTTTTTCGCTCGGATGCAACATCATTTGCCGTGTCGATGGTTTAAGAAGATTGTTGTTAAAAAGAGCATAGTCGAATTTCAATAAATCTTCTACCGTTGAATACATGGCACCAGCGCCAAAATAATTCTCGATAAAATAGGCTTCATCCGGGGCGATGTTCTGCGTTGAATCGTCGATGGTGTAGGATTCGGCGAGGCCCTTCACAGACGAATTGCTGGTAAGGAAGCCAGTATTCAACATATTCAACGGCATCAACAGTTGTTCTTGTAGTACTTGTGCATAGAGTTTTTGTGTGATGTTCTCAATGATTTTGTGCAAAATGATGTACTCGGTATTGCTGTAATTACTTTTTTCACCGGGAATTTCAGCTACATTTTCGCTGCAATATTTTTGAATATACGTATCAATGTTCAACTGTGTTTGGTACGGCTGCATGCCCAACTTTTCGGCGGTATTCGGAATCCCGGAGCTGTACGTAAGTAGATGGCGCAACGTAACTTTGTTTTTGGCGTCACCAGGATACGATGGGTAATACTTGCCGAAATTTACGTCTAAATCAAGTAGGCCTTGTTCAACCAATTGAAGCACCAAAACGGCAGTAAAGGTTTTGGTAATGGAGGCAATTTTAAACTTGGTTTGAGCCGAAATGGCCGATTGATCTCTACGGTTCGCAAGACCTACCCCTGCAAGAAAGTCTATTTTCCCCGCACTTGCCACGAGTACTGTCCCGTTGAAGTTTTGCTTTTCGTGGTAATGGCGTACCACCAACGAATACTCGTTTTGGGCATGGGCATACGAACATAACAAAAAGAGAACTACGGCAATAAGGGTACTTTTCATGGAATAGCTGGCGATTGGTAACCTAAGCTCGACAATCTCACGCATTGATTTGTTTTAAAAATGCGAGTTTTCCGAATCTTGGGCTTCGACGGTATCCAGGTATAGCTTCCAATGAAACTCCTCTTCAGACTCCCCGATTTTAACAAAGTTATTTCGTTCTAATACCTTGTATGAAGCAATATTAGTTTTGTTGGTTGTAGCGGTAATTGATTTTACCGACGGCTGTGTTTTTGCCCAGCCAATTATCCCCCCAACCATTTCGGTCATAAAGCCCCGCCCTTGAAAAGCGTCGTAGGTGCCGTAGCCTATTGCTATTTCGCCCTCCGCATTGGGTTCACCTACGATACAAAGGTCGCCTATCATCTGCTGGTCGGCTTTTGAAATGGCTGTCCAAAGCGTACAAAACAAATAGTTTTTCGAAGGGTCGGCTACATTGGGCATAATGGTTTCTTCTAGCGCTTCCTGTAATTCGGCTGTAATGGTTCTTGGACTTGCACGCAGCATTAATTCATCTTCCAGCGAATGGTCGTTTTGCAGGTATTTCTGCAATTGCGCATACGTTAATGGCTGTAGAAAAAGCCGGGTGGTTTCAATCATTGTTGGGGAATTGCTGTAGCGGTCCGTTCAAAAGTAGGCATAATTGGTTTTCAATGACGACCCTACAAGCAAGAAAACAAAGGAATAAACTTGTACGCTTGTTCAAGAACGTTTTGTGCTATTTACAAATGGTTTGCCGACCTGTGGCTCGATAATGGTGCCAACGTAACCGACTATAACCATTCATTACTTTTCATTTTTAATGTTATATCGCCCACGTTGTACGTATAAACCGAAGCTGGTAAAAACGAAAAAGCTACCTGATCAATTTCCTTCACCCCCGATTGGTCAATCGTTGTAACTAAAGCTTGCTTGAACTGATTGCTTTCGCAAAAATGTAGTAAGCTTTTTAGCTCGGTTGGTTTGTTAAAATAGCGATTACTCCATTTTATCTCAACACCCCAAACGGGTTTGTATTTTTTATCGTTCACCAATACCAAATCTACTTCTCCCTCGTTCCGGCCTTCTTTCCAGCGGGCGTACGTTAAATCGAGTTTTTCTCGGTGCATCCATTGCGATAGAACAGCTGTTTCTACCATATTGCCCATTTCATCGTCGGTTTCAAGTATGGGTGAAAAAAGGGCCGTGCGAAGTGAAGGATTAGTGAGATATACCTTAAAACTCGTTACACGTTTCAATCGTTTTGCATTTAAGTCTACCTTGTTCAATACCTTGATTAAAAAAGCTGCTTCAAGATAGTCTAAATACCTCTTTAAGGTTTCTTTGAGTATACCGCTTTCTTTACTCATGGTTTCGTACGAAAATTCTTTTCCGGTGTTGTAGGCCAGGTACGAGAAAAATCGGTTTAATTCCTGCACGTCTTTTATCCCGTACAAACTGGGCAAATCGCGAAGTAGCACTTTATCTACGATATCGCTTTTTATGTACCTACCCATTTCGCTTTGAATTTTTTCGTTCAATACCACTTCGGGATAACCCCCAAAATTGAGGTAGTGCATAAATTCTTTGTTCAAAGCTTTTATGTCGTGTGTCAGGTTATAGGCAATACGTTTGTTGCCATAATTGATTTCGCCCTGGTACATGAGATGACCCCTGTTTTTCAGGTGAATATACTCTTGGAACGTTAAGGGCGGCAATAAAAAGTCGGTAAACCTACCGGCACCGCTTTCGGTACTGTGCCATTTTAAGGCAGCGGCTGCCGAGCCCGACACAATAAACTTGGTTTTGGGGTAGGTGTCTACCAGCACTTTTAAATGACGCTCCCAATCCTTCAAATACTGGATTTCGTCAAAAAAAACGAAACAATCGTTGAGGTTCTCTAGGTTGAGCGCTTGTTTACACAGGTTCACATGGTCTTCTAAACTTAAGTGAACATAAATCGGGTTGTCGATTCCGATAAAGAATATTTTGTGGGGAGCTACATGCTCGGTCAACAGCTGTTGGATGCTATGGAATAGCATTACGGTTTTACCCACGCGTCGTGGCCCTAAGAGCACCAGTGCTCTTTTAACGCTGTTTTCGATCACATAGGGATAAAACAAACTGAAGTAAAGACGCCTAGCCATACTGCTGTAGGTCTCTGGAATTTGCTTATTCACCCACCAAGGATTGTCGTAGCGTAAACGCTCAACAATTTTTTCTGTCGGAATAAGACTTGAAATATTCATAAAAATGTTTATTCATACAAAAATAGTAAAAATAAGCATGATGAAACATGTTTAATTTGACGTATCCGTAAAAATAAGCTTTTTTATCTCTGCCAAACACCCTTATTCTTACACTTGCCCATGACGGGAAATGTAATGGTGTTTTAAGGAAATTCCATTTACCTCGTCTGCGACTGTTTGATGAGGGTAGTGCTTGCTTTTCCGGAGCGACTTCGATGGATGAGGTAATACAGCCCGTCGGGGTAGGTCGATAAGTCAACCGATGTCGATCGGCTTGGAAAACGCTCGAGCTCCTGGCCCCATGCATTGTATAAGCGGATACTCGTTTCAGCATCTGGTGCTGCCTCGATAAAAAGTAAGCCGGAAGTGGGGTTGGGGTACACTTTCCAGGCGGTGGGACTGGGCAACGGGTTCACCTGGGTTGCCGAACAGGGAATGGGGTGAAGATTGAAGTTTTGCGCGTCGAAATACAACAAACGATTGGGGATAGTTTGGGAAATGGTACTCACAATAGCGGCCGTTGTACGGGAAGGTAGATGCCTTACGGCCAACCAGGTGAGAAAACTCTCGGCCACGTCTTCACGTGTTGGGTTTTGCTGTGCGTAGGTAGAGATAAAGTTATTGTCTAAGGTTTGTGCATTCAGCCAGCCAGTCGCCGTGGCGTGCTGTGCGTCGAGTGAGGTATGCGTAGCCTCGTGTACCAATGTTTCTTCGGCTATGCCCAGGCTTTCGTAAAATGCGGCACGATCGGTATGAATCAGTACCGACTGGTTGCCGCCTCCCCAGTCGTTATTGCCTTTGTGTATCCAAATTTCATCGATATCGGTGCGTAAACATTGCGGGAGCTGGCCCAACATGCGGGCGTATTTCTGGGCTTGTGTAGCGGCCTCGGCCGGAGTGAATTCCGGGTTTACCACTGCTTGTGATCGCAGCGAGTCGTCCCACAACACATTAAAAAGGTAGGCATTTATGGTAATCCACGCATTCACGCGCCGGTCGAAAACCATCCTGCTGTCCGTTCCGGCAGGGGTAACGGTAAGCAAGGTGGAACAATCGGTGGGGGTAATCAGGTTCGGAGCAGTGAATATGGTGCCTGAGTACGGCGGAGTTTGCGCATGGGCCAACGGCCGCTCGAAGTAGCACAACAAAACGAGGAGTAGTAACGGTGGCTGCACATATCGCCTACAAGCTGAGGCAATTGTTGAGTAGAGTATCCTAGGTGTCATGGCTGGTATACGTGAAGCTTACTGCTGATTTCCTTCACAAATGTATACCATTCTTGTGCTGCCGGTATAGTTACGTATTAAATCGCTTATTGCTTATCGATTCCTTGCAACTTCAACTGGCTGAGAGCAAGTTTGAACGTGCTGAAGTAGCTTACCTGTGGGAGAGGCCGACGCTTTGAAGTCAAAACAGCATTCTGCCACAGTTGCTACACTTCTGGGAAACCGTGGTATCTGTGATTGTCCTTAGTCTATGAACGTTTCTTTCAAAATGGCCTTGACTTTGGCTATTTCTTTTTCATTTAAATCTCCCAGAATTTTGATGATTCGTTGCCTGTCAACAGTCCTGATTTGATCAAGTACAACCCATCCTTTTTTCTTGTCGTGATTCTCTTCAGCTCTTGTGGGATATTTTTTGGAACTACTCGTCATTGGAGCCAATACAATGGTTTGTAAATATTTATTCATTTCATTTGGCGAAATGATTACGCACGGCCGTGTTTTTTCTATTTCACTGCCAATGCTAGGGTCGAGATTCACCAAAACCATTTGATATTGTCTTAACTCCATTCTTCTAGAATATCGTCTTCGAATACATCTTCATCCAACAGCTGATCATCTCCGTTTTCATGCATTTTTCTAAATGCATTTTCCCAGCCATTTCTCGGTTTTAGTTTTGGTTTTAAAATGATATAATCTTTTTTCAAGATGAGTTCCACCTTATCGGTGATGTTATACTTCTCTAATAAAGTTTTCGGAAGCCGAATTCCTTTAGAGTTGCCAATGTGCATAACGGAGATGTCCATATTGGTACTTTAGTGATTACGAAGTAATTACTTATGGGCTGTATATGCAAATAAACCAAGTGCTCTAATGTAGGGCTGAATCAAGCAGCTAGTGGAAGCCTAATTTAAGGTGGCTAAAGACGTAAAATTTTCACAATGAAGGCCAAGGAAATTGATAGGGAAGCTCAATTCACGCTCAAATTTCTATAAAAGACGGAGGTTGTAAAACCTGATATTTGTTAGGCTCAATGCACGATTTATTTTAAGAAATTAGAAATTGTCGTTATGGTGGTGGTTTCAAATTTGTTTAGCGCTAATAAATCTTTATCACCGGTAATTAAATAATCAGCTTGTCCATCATGGGATAAAGAAAGGAGAAAGTTGTCTTTACGATCTCTACATACATTTACTTCTGTTTTTACATCAACAAATTCTGCATATTCTTCAATGATTTCCAGAAGTTCTTCCAGGTTATTCTGGGTAAAGAATCGTCTGAATTTTGGTCTTTTCACGACAGTTAAAAATTCTTCAAGTAATTCTTCACTGAAAAGCAAACGGCATTTATCACTGAAGAGTAATTTGTCTAGTTTGGTAAAGTCGTTCGTGATTAAAAAACTTATCCAAAGGTTAGTGTCTAAAATGACTCTGCTAACCTTATTTTTCATACCGGCTATTCCTCACGAGTTCAACCTCTTGGGCAATCTCTTCCGCTGATGGCGCCGATTTAGCATTTGCTCGCAGCTTTTTCAGAAGGCCTTCGAAACTGTTATTTGAGCTCGCTTGTATGGATATGAGGTTGAGATCTGCCAAGTTTTTTAACAACTTTGCTGCCTTAGGATTCAATATGTTGATTCGCATGGTACTCATAATTCAAATTTAAAGAAAAGTACTGTGAATTTCCTTGCTATCAGATTTTCACGTGTATTCGGCATCGTCAAAAGTCTATGATTGCTTAACCATAGGTGCATTAGTCGAAGTGGCGGATTTCTGTTCCTGACTATATGAAGCAGACAATGCAGGCCTAGTCTACTAGAGGCTAAAACGGGAAGACTTGTAAAATACGCGCGCTCAAAAACAATTAAAATAACTCAAGGAATTAGCTCAGAACTCCATTCACATTATGAAACCGAGAATCTGGAATTTTATACCTGTTAGAGCTAGTTTCTACGTGTCAATACTTGATTTTCAAACACAACTCGTCAATTTCTTTTGTTTTAGAATTTTTATTTCTATCAAAAGTCAATGTTAAATAGTTTGTCTCGGAAAATCTAAATTTAATCTTATTATGCCCCACAAATTGCTGAACGAACTCGTCATTTAAGTCATAGCTCTTAATTCCAAACTCTACTTTAGTTAATCTTCTAATTCCGTTTTTGTGTTCTGTAGGTTCGGTTTCATTTTTTTTATGTCCTTTGAAAGGTAGCCGGAAAGTCCAAGGCAGATTCAGATTTTGCTCGTTGCTTAAAACATCAATACGCAGTCCAACTGGAAAATATGAAGGTTGATATTTCATTGCTTTTTCAAAAAGGCGCTCGGTCTCGTCTGTATTAACAATGCAAAGTCCAAATGGTGATGTGGTTGAATTAGGGGCTGCCCTACGCCAAAGTCCTGTTGGTTTCGTTATTTCACTTTTCAATTCCTCTTCATTATGAACCCATAGTATTTCTAAAAAGAAGTTGTAAAAATAGAATTTTCTGTTCGTGGTTCCTTGCCCAACGTGAACTCTGCTACTTCCTTCTGTCAATCCAAATCGAACAAGTTCGTCAGCAATTTTGCCATTATCATTGGTAAATATGAATATATGGTCTATGTCCATTTCAAATTATTTTTTGCCTGTGAAGTATCCCTATAAAATTACAGCTTAAGGCAGTCTCCCGCACCCTTGGGACATGTCACGTAGAACGCCATTTTATCTTAAAACCTCCTATTCTGCAATAGGATAAGGTATTTTAATGGCTTGTTAGTGTAGTTGGTGGCTAAAATGGAAAGGTTTCCTTGAGATGCGTTTCTCGTGAACAACTTTGGTTGTATTACGGGAGTTTGACATTTTAGCTATTTCTAGAATTCTGCAGGATATTACACAAATACATTGTTAGCGCTCACTTTTTAATTTTTCTATTATTCTTTTTAAATCGGATTTGGAAAGGCTCTCAAGAACTTCAGATTGTGATTTTGGCGGGTTCTTTAGTCTTTTAACCATTTTGGCAAAGGCTTCTTTCGCTTTTTCTGGATGCAGATCATAGACATTGCACAAGAAATCGTCTGGGTGCTGAATCTCTATGTCGTATTCGTTTTCAATAGATTTAGGAAAGTCCTTTAGGTTATATGTCACTATTACATCCGCCTTTGACTTAATTGCGGCAGCCACAACATGACAGTCGTTTGGATCAGGTAACTTGATGCCAAGTATAATTGAGTTTAACTTCTCTACATTGGAGTCGGGAAATGCATCATTCATCGCCTCTATGGTCAACTGCAATTGCCCCTTGTTTAGGTCAGGTCGATTGATTAGTAAGTTTCGAGACCATTCATCCTGAATTTCTGCTGACCATTTCGGCTTATAGAGTCCATTGTCGGCGAAGGAGAGTAATAAGTCCCTTACTGGGGCGGGGTAGAGTACACAAGCATCAAGTATCGCTATGAAATTTGACGAGTAAATCATTCGTAACCAAGATTCAAATCTTGTGCTTGTTCAGAAAGAAATTTCAATTTTTCTTCTCTAATACTTTGAAGACTTTTCTCATAAGCGACTACGTCTTTTAGCAAGATTCTTCTATGACTACCAACTTTCTTAAAAGGGATAGTGTTGTTTTCGAGCAATTTTATCAAATGAGGTCTCGATACCTTCAGCAGATCTGCCGCTTGTTGTGTACTTACCTCAGAATCTGTGGGAATGATTGTTATTGACTTTCCCTCTGACATATTGGATAAGATTGTTATGAGCAAGGAAAGAGCTTTTTTGGGAATGGTGATGAACTCTCCAGTTTCTTGAATTTTAATCTTAACACCAGGAGTTGAAACAGCGCGCAGTTTACTCGAAACTCCTTTGAGTCTTGTCATCGAACCTAGAGCAATTTTTTGATCGTCTCCCGATGTTCTTTTCAAAATTGTTTCCATGTTTCCCTTTTTTGATTGATCAAATGTACTCAAACGAAATAAACGAAACAAGCGAAATAAACGAAAACGTCAATTTCAAATGTACGTTGATGTCAGTCTCGCGCACCCGAGGTATGCATCCCGTAGAACGCCATTTTATCTTAAAACCTCCTATTCGGTAAAAGATAAGACATTTTAATGGCTTGTTAGTGTAGTTGGTGGCTAGAATGGAAAGGCTTGCATAATACGCACGCTTAATTCGAAGTACAAGTAGCCAATGGATCAGCGTATCTCCCATTTTTCATAAGAGAACAGCGGTTGTGCAACTTTACGGCTGTTGGCAACCTTAGTTTTTATGTATTTAGTTTTTAATGTTTGATTTAATGTACTCTTCAATCTCATTAGAATTCTCAATTCCAATTACTCTTCTTAGTCTGTTGTTTTTTAGTCTGATATCTAAAAATTCTTTACTAAATCTTCGTTTAATGGCAATAGACTTGATGTCGTCAAAAGGGATTTCGTTTTGGTTTGACCTAAGAATACTTAAAATAAAAATAACCAGGTGGCTTATTCCAATAAATAGACCTGTCCAAAGTAAAAATTGGTCTCCTGTTTTCAGATATCTTAGAACTGAAATAGTTCCATAAATTGTCCACATAGCCGAACTGAACAATTGGATTATGTTTAGTTTTCTTGAATTGTCCGATATTCTAACTTTATCGGATTCAAAGGATATCTCACCTTTTTTAAGTTTAAATGTCTGCGTCATTTTTGTTTTACTATGGTTGCCAACGTCAGTCTGTCTTAAAGACTTAAAATAGTAAACAAAATAGCCCAAAACCAGATGAAAACGCACTTGATTTTTTCATTTCAGGGCTTTTTAGACAGAATCACGTTCTACGTGAGTTTGACGTTTTCGCGCCTTGCGCAGTGAGGGATTAGGAGCACTACACTTGATTGCAAGCACGATGCACTAAAGTACGAAAAGGTTTCAATTTAGCACTCAAACCACCATTTCAGCCAAACGCGTGTTAGCGGTTCGGTGTTTTAAATTTTTACATATTTAAGTTTAAACCCAATGTCGTCAATACCTTCCATTAAATTTTCGTTGATTATTTTTAAAGTTTCTCTAGAATGTTTTTGATTGTCAACATAACTTGTTTTTGTCCAATTTAATTCTTTGATGTCTTCCTTAAAATCAATTTCTGTTAATACAAAACGAAGTTGTCCTTGAATTTTGTAATGGTTTCCATTGTCAAAAGTGACATTTTCATTACCTCTAAAGTTTCTTTGATCATTAACATAGTCGAGTTGCCACTGTCCAGCTAAATATTGTTGCAAATCGAATGAGGTTGTTCTGAATTTGGTTGGAAATTTTAAGTTTTTCAGTTGCAACTTAATTACATCGGATAGCACTGCTGGAATCAGCAAGGACAATAAGATTATGACAGTAAGTAGGATTTGAAAATAATTTATAATTACATTTGTTGTTGTCATGTAATCATATAGTTCGGCTATTGGTATTTGTTTGTAAAGTGAGATTATAAGTGTTCCTACTCCTCCAATGAGAGATAAGATTAATCCTGAAAACACTTTGCTCCAAACAGGATCTTTCCAATTTTTCTTTATAAAATTTATCATCTTATTGATTGTCTATTATTTAACTTTTGACGTTCACTTACTATTACGTTTTTGATGCTTCTTAGCTGACCGCTAACGGCAGTTTGTCTCAAAACCTCCGTTTCAGCACTTAATATAACGCATTTTAAACGCTTGTAATCGCCCCTCGTAAAATTGCGTTCGTCAAGGGTTACCCAAAATCAGCCAACGGCAATGCATCCACAAAAGCTTCAAGCAAGCGTACTTCATGGTCGGATTCGATCGCCTCCTCCAAACTACCCACAAATAAAGGCAGCTGATTACGGTCTTTTCCAGTGAGGTATTTCATACAGGAAAATACCAAAAACACTATGCTTAATCAAATATCACCAACACTTGATATCCACAATATCCAACGGTTTTTAGACAGAATCACGTTCTACGTGAGTTTGACGGTTTGCGGCTTGGCGAAGGGCGGGATTTTTACCACAAATGTTCATACGAAGCAAAAATGTTTGATAAACCACAAATGTTTCTACGAAGCACGAAACCCCGCCTTTTGCCAAACCGCTGTTAGCAGTAGTGGTTTTTTGTCCTTCCGTCATTTTGATAGTTTTAGAATTTTAAATGCTCCTTGTCCAACGATGAAAAATACTATTGTCCCAACGATAAGGTCGGGATATTTTGAGTTTGTCAAGTAAACAAGTCCGCCTGCGGCAATTACACCTAAATTTACAACTACGTCATTAGATGTAAAAATCATACTCGCTTGCATATGCGCTTCTCTGCTTTTGCTTTTTTGCAGTAAATACAAACAAAGTCCGTTGCCAATAAGTGCAAGAATTGAAATAATTATGATTGTCTGAAATGTAGGAACTGTTTCAGTTCCAATAAATCGTCTGATTACTTCAATGAAACCAAAAATGGCAAGTGTCAACTGAAAATAACCTGCTGATTTTGCAATGTTCTTTTTTCGTGTCATTGTCCCACCAACAGCGAAAAGTGCAAGTCCGTAAACAATACTGTCGGCAAGCATATCTAAACTGTCGGCAACAAGTCCCATTGAGTTTGAAACGAAACCTGTCGTAAGTTCAAGTGCAAAAAAGAAAAAGTTGATAGCTAAAACTTGCCAAAGCAATTTTCTTTCTCGGTCGGTGTTGTCGGTTGTAACAGAATAATTGTCTGCCGAAACGCTGTCAATAAGTGAAGTGTCATATTTTAAGTTGTCAAGTCGCTGAAAAATTTGGTCGTGGTTGTCTGTGTGAAAAACGGTCAGCAGTCTATTAGGTATATCAAAGTCCAACGAGTTGATGTTCTTCAAGTCGGCAAGTTTCATCCGTATCATTTGCTCTTCGGATGGGCAGTCCATTTTTGATATTTTAAATGTCGTTTTTTGCATTATTTATTATTGTCGGTTGGGTCGTCCTGCCATTACTGCTAACGT